>OBHX01001150.1_pt1 | contig 23541 bp, 20 predicted proteins | sample 1519331 | NCBI WGS metagenome assembly OBHX01 (sample SAMEA2602897, study PRJEB22501) | metagenome
TATCCTCCGGCAAGCTGGCACAGGCCACCGCCGCGGAATCCGATGTGCTGTCCGGAAAGAAGTTCTACGCTGGAAATAAGAACCTGAAAACTGGCACGCTGGCGCTGAGCGGCAGCGCAGGAACCGGAGACGTGCTGAGAGGGGCAACCTTCTACAAGGACGACCCGAAGTCAAAGCTCACAGGCACGCTGGCGCTCTCCGGCAACGCCAATGCCGCGCAGGTGCTGTCTGGGTACACGTTCTACAAAGACAACGCCAAATCGAAGCAGACCGGAACGATGGCGAACAAAGGCGCGGTGTCCGCGACCCTTAATCCTGGTGGTAGTTATAATGTTCCAGCTGGGTACCACAACGGCAGCGGCAAGGTGACAGCGAAGTCGCTCAAAACTATAACTGTTTCCATCACAAAAAATCTTTGGAGTTACACAGTGAATGGCACCTTAGTAGGGTTTTCAAATTTGAGCGAAGGTGCCGCAGTTGTTGGAAGAATCTATATTTCTGGCAACACGGTATACTACGAAAACAAAACTGGTGGTACAGTTAGTCGTACTATTACATTGGTTTACTACTAAAGAGGAAGGAGAAACACCATGAAGCTGATCGATGCAACCTGGAAGGGCGGCAGCGCCTACGAGGTCTTAATTCTTGCGGACAAGACCCCCGCCGTGCTGCCTACCAGCGGCAAGGACGTGGACGGTATGAGCGATTCGCACACCTTCGCGCCCATGTCGGTTCTGTACGTGACCGACCCGGAGGCAAAGCACAAGTTCTACATTGCCAACGAATCCGGCCAATTTGTGGGCCAGTAAGGAGGGTTCCGAATGGACTTGAAAGCAATTCAAGCCGCGCTGATTTTCGGCGGCGGCAAGGCAGACGACAGTGGTCGGGATAACGCCCCTAGCGACTGGGCAGAGGCTGTCTGCGAGCGGTTCACTACCAGCGGCGAGACAATCACCTGCAGCCCGCTGGCCGGGCGTGCACTGGCAGTGACCGTTCAGGGAAAGACTACCCAGGCGGGCGAAGGCAAGGCCAGCCCAGCGAATATCCGTGCGTTGAGTGGTCTGGGGGAAAGCGGCACCTTGACGCTGATTGCCGAGGGCGGCGAGACCCGCACCGTGGAGATTCCGCTCACCGGGCCGCTGTACACCGGGGACATGGTGGCGCTTGACGATGAGGGCAAAGTCGTGGAGACGCACCGCGCCATCAAACTGACCGTGGACGGCAGCGAGAACTGGATCTCCTGGACGAACCCGCGGGACACGGCGGATATCACCGTGCCCGGCACCATCGGCAGCCTGGGGGACATCCTGTGCAGCCATTACAGCCCGCTGGCGGGCACGCTGTCCTCGGACGCGGGGCTGTACACGGTCAGCACCAACACAACCGCCGAGCCGGGCAAAACGCGAGTCATCCTGCGCCACGGCTTCAAGACGCTGGCGCTGTTCAAAGAATACCTGAAAGCCCAGGCCGACGCGGGCACGCCGGTGACGTTTGTGTACAAGGTGAATGCGGCGACCGAAACGCCGACGGTGACAAAACACACCACCAAACCGCTGTGCGCCGTACCGGATGCTGACGGCCTGTGTACCGTGCAGGGCGGGGGCACCCTGACCGTGACTGGGTACGAGGATCCCCGCGCCACCCGCCACGCCCTGGAAAAACGAATTACTGCACTGGAGGCGAAGGCATGAGGCTGGCAAGCATTTTCTACGGTCGCGTGCAGGTCGTGTACAGCTGGGGCCGCTACGGCTGGACGCGCGGCGGCGGCAAGACCTGGCACGGCGGCATTGACCTGGTAGGGTTGGACGACAAGACCATCCATATGCCCTACTACAAAGGCAAGAAGATCACAGGCAAGGTCGTCCGGGCGCGGATTGTGCTCGACCACAGCAACAAGACCTGGGAGTGGGGCTACTACGTTTGTGTCCAGCTGGACGCAAACCAGACGCCCGATGCCGTCAATTTCCTGTACTTCTGCCATTGTTCGTCCCTGCTGGTGCAGGTCGGCCAGAAAGTCAGCAGCGGTGACGCGCTGGCTGTTATGGGGAGAACTGGCAACGCGGCACTGGGGGATTGCCCCTACGACCACTGCCATCTGGAAGTCCGTGCTACGGCAACGGGCAAGGGGCTTGACCCCACTGCCTACGCGGGCTGCGATAATGCCGTGGGCATTTATGGCACGGCAGAGGACGCAGCTCCGGCAGAGACCGGGGAAATCGTCATCGACGTGTCCTACCACCAGGGCGTCATCGACTGGACGAAAGTCCCCTACCGCGCCCTGGTGCGCATCGGCTACCGCGGCTATGGCACCGGCAAGCTGATGAAGGATGAGCAGTTTGACGCCAACCTGGCCGGGGCCAAGGCCAACAACAAGCTGCTGGGGTTCTACTTCTTCAGCCAGGCCATCACCGAGGATGAGGCCCGCGCCGAGGCGGACTTCTGCGCAAGCGTGGCCCCCACCGGCTACCCCCTGTTTTTCGATGCGGAGTGGAGCCACAGCGTCCACGATGGCCGTGCGGACAACCTAACTAAGGCGCAGCGCACGGCCTGCGCCCGAGCGTTCTGCGTGCGTGCGGCGGCGCTGGGCTTCCAGCCGGGCGTCTACACATTTACCTCGTTTGCCACGGCAAACCTTGACTACGAGGGCCTGTGCAAGGACTACATCGGCTGGCTGGCCGACACCCGCGCCAACTACGACACGAGCCTGCCGCGCTACATCCACCAGTACGGTCAGACCGCCAAGGGCGGTGTGCCGGGCATCGGGCCGGAAACCGACCTGAACTGCATCGTCAAGGCCCTGCCGACGCTGGACAAGCCTGACGAGGGAAAGCTGCAAATCGTGACCATCGGCCCCATCAGCATGGGAGACGCCGCCGCCCTTATGGCGCTGTGCAAGGAGCGCGGCCTGACCGAGGCGGGGCTGTACAAAAGTGAGTGGGTCTGAGGTGGTGCCAATGGAGCAGATTATAATCGCGCTCATCACGGCCGGGCTGAGCCTGGTGGGCGTGATGATAACGAACTACTTCAACAACAAAAGCCTGAGCGACAAAGTCACCCACCAGCTGGAGGTTGCGCAGGCCGTAACGGACACCAAGATCGAGGAGCTGACGCGCGAGGTGCGGATGCACAACAACTTTGCGCAGCGCGTACCGGTGATGGAAGAAAAAATTGCTGTCGCAAACCATCGCATTGACGATCTGGAACGGCATGAGGAGAAGGAGAGGAAAATCTGATGCGGGACTTTTTGAAGAATCTGGCGGCACTGATTAAGGTCAAGACCATCGTCACCCTTGTGGTTGTTGCAGTCTTCGCAGTGCTGGCCCTGCGCGGCGGCTTGCAGCCCGACACCGTAATGACGATCGTCACCATGGTGGTGGCGTTCTACTTCGGCACGCAGACGGAGGGCAAGAACGATAAGAAATGACAAAGCGGCAGGCTGCCCGGTGTGGGCGGCCTGCCGCTCTTTGTGTTTGCAGCGAAAGCGAGTGTGTACTAAAGTGTGTACCCAAAAGAAAAAGACACATGAATCTTAACGATTCCATGTGTCTTTTAGAGTGCGCGGTACAGGACTCGAACCTGTGACCTCCTGCACGTCAAGCAGATGCTCTACCAGCTGAGCTAACCGCGCATAGTTGCGCCGCCTGTTGGCGACACATATTAGTATAGCAGATTGCTTTACAAATTGCAAGCCCTTTTGGCAAAAAAATTCAACTTTTTCAGCCCAGAATGCGCCCATCGGTGGAAATCGTCACGACCTGCCATGGAATGAACTTGCCGGACGCCTGCAACGCACGCTTGGCGGCGTTTTCCAGCCCGCCGCAGCAGGGCACTTCCATCCGCACGATGGTGACTTCCTTAATATCGTTGTTGCGGATGATGGCGGTCAGCTTTTCGCTGTAATCCACATCGTCCAGCTTGGGGCAGCCCACCAGCGTGATGTGCCCGCGGATGAACCGTTCGTGGAACGCGGCGTAGGCGTAGGCCGTGCAGTCGGCGGCAATCAGCAGCTTGGCACCGGCAAAGTAGGGCGCGTTGATGGGCACCAGCCTGATCTGTACCGGCCACTGGCGCAGCTGGCTTGGGGCCATCGTGGGGGCGGTGCTCTCCCCTGCAGCGTCGGCGGGGTGCAGGGCCTTGGCCATGCTGCCCGGGCAGACGTGCATTGTTTTGGGGGCACTGCCGGGGCAGCTGTGGGGCGCGTGGGCGGCCTTGTGTGCCTTGGCGGCCTGGACGGCGGCCTCGTTGTAGGGCGCAGCCTCGCGCTGCTCAAACGTGATGGCCCCGGTCGGGCAGTGGGGCAGGCAGTCGCCCATGCCGTCGCAGTAATCGTCGCGCATCAGTGTGGCCTTGCCCCCGACCATTGCAATAGCGCCTTCGTGGCAGGCGGCGGCGCAGGCCCCGCAGCCGTTGCATTTTTCCTGGTCGATATGAATGATCTGTCGTTTCATAGTCAGCCTCCTTGACTTTATGCTGCTATTTTACTACAATGGCAGAAAAGAATCTGTTGTAGTAACAACATACGAGGTGCAAAAAATGGAAAGCTGCAAACTGCCCGATGTGCCGCTGTTCCGCGGCCTGACCGAGACGGAGGCCGCCGCGGCCATAGAGGCCTTGCGGATGCGCCGCCGCCCCTTTGCCAAGGGCGAAGTCCTGTTGGAGGCCGGCTGCAGCGCGCCGCCATTGGGCGTGGTACTGGCGGGCCGCGTGCATATGGAGCATCTGGACGTCTGGGGCAGCAAAACGCTGTTGGGTCAGGCCGGGCCGGGCGATCTGTTTGCCGAGACTTACGCCTGCCTGCCCGAGGAACCGCTGCTGGTCAGCGTGGTGGCAGCCGAAAGCGGCGAGGTGCTGCTTTTGGACACCGATCAACTATTGCGGTGCGGCTGCGAACCGTGGCGCTGGAAGATGACCCAAAACCTGCTGCGTATTGCTGCCCGCAAAAACCTGGGGCTGGCCCAGCGCAACCTGTACACGGCTCCCAAGACGATACGCGGGCGCATCACGGCGTATTTTTCGGTGCTGGCGCGGCGCAGCGGCAGTATGCAGTTCAACCTGCCCTTTGACCGTCAGCAGCTGGCCGACCACCTGGGCGTTGACCGCAGCGCCCTGAGCAATGCCCTCTCCCAGATGCAGCGCGAGGGCCTGCTGACCCTCGACCGCCGCAAGGTGGAGCTGAGACAGGTGGACGAGTTGTAAACGGGCAGCAAGCAGTAAAATGCCATTACAGCCCATATTTTTCGTATGTTTCCATCAAAACATCGGCAAGCGGACGGCCTGCCGATGTTTGTATTTATGTGCACAGTGAAAGTGAGTGTGTACCCAAAAGAAAAAGACACATGAATCTTAACGATTCCATGTGTCTTTTAGAGTGCGCGGTACAGGACTCGAACCTGTGACCTCCTGCACGTCAAGCAGATGCTCTACCAGCTGAGCTAACCGCGCATATTGCGTCACCACTTGGCGACGCAGATTATTATAGCAGATGCCAATGCAAATTGCAAGGGGTTTTTGAAAAAAGTTTGGATTTTTTCAACTTTTTTCCGCGCCAGGTCACTGCACCGTGGTTTCCACCTGGGGTGCACCGCCTGCCAGCTGTTCGGCGGTCAGGGGCGCGGGGGCTGCGGCGGGCTGTTCCAGCTTTTCGCGGGCCACGGCCAGCATCAGTTTGATGCGGTTCTCCTGGTTGACGCGGGTCGCGCTGGGGTCGTAGTCCACCGGCGTGATGTTCGCATCGGGGTGCAGGGCGCGGATCTTGTTGATCATGCCCTTGCCCACGATGTGGTTGGGCAGGCAGCCGAAGGGCTGGGCACAGACGATGTTGCCATAGCCGCCCTCGACCAGCTCGATCATCTCGGCGGTCAGCAGCCAGCCCTCGCCCATCTTGGCACCCAGAGAGATGATACCCTCTGGCTTTTTCATCAGCTCGCGGAAGGAGCCGGGCGCGTAGAAGCCGTACTTGCGCATGGCGTCGTAGCTGGCGCAGCCGATGCCGTCCAGCCAGCTCAGGAACGCATCCGCGCCGCCCGCGACCAGCTTGTTGCCGCCGTACAGGTCGATGTCCAGCTTGTAGTTGGCCACGCAGTACTCTACAAAGCCCATCAGACCGGGCAGGTTGACCTCGCAGTCCTGGCTCTCAAGGAATTTTTCCAAATCGTTATTGCCCAGCGGCGAATACTTGACGTAAATTTCGCCGACAACGCCGACCTTGACCTTCGGTACGCGGGTGATGGGGATGGTGGCGTAGTCCTTCGCGATGTCGTAGAAGCGGCGTTTCATATCGTGGGCGGAGTAGTTCCTGTCGCCGCGAATCCAGCTCTGGATGGTGGCGATCCACTTTTCGGTCATGGCGTCGGCGTCGCCCTTGTGATCCTCATAGGCGTGGGTCTGGCTGCGCAGGGCCACCAGCATATCACCGTAGAAAATCGATGCAATGACTTTGCGCAGCAGCGGCACAGTCAGCGGCAGGCCGCTGCCCTTTTCCAGACCGGAGAAGTTCAGCGACGCGACCGGGATATTGCCGTAGCCCGCCTTGACGAGGGCCTTGCGCAGCAGCTTGATGTAGTTGGACGCGCGGCAGCCGCCGCCGGTCTGGGTGATGAGCAGCGCCGTGTGGTCCAGGTCGTACTTGCCGCTGTTCAGCGCGTCCAAGAACTGACCGATGACCAGAAGCGCCGGGTAACAGGTGTCGTTATGGACGTATTTCAGGCCCAGCTGGGCGACCTCGCTGCCGCAGTTGCCCAGCACCTCGGTCTGGTAGCCCTCGCTGGCCAGCGCCGCCTGCATGAGCCGGAACTGGGTGACCGCCATGTTGGGAATCAGGATTTTATGGGTCTTTACCATGTCCTTGGTAAAATTGGGAGTCATGTATTCCATGGGTTGCCTCTTACTTATGGTCTTCTTTCCGTTCTTCCAGTGCTGCAAACAGGCTGCGCAGGCGGATGTTCACCGCGCCCAGGTTCGTGATCTCGTCGATCTTCAGTTGGGTGTACAGCTTGCCGCCCGCCTGCAAAATCTCGCGGGTCTCGTCGGTGGTCACGGCATCCAGGCCGCAGCCGAAGGACACCAGCTGCACCAGATCCATGTCGGGCTGTTCGGTGCAGTACTTGGCGGCGGCATACAGGCGGCTGTGGTAGGTCCACTGGTTCAGCACGGCGGTTTGGAACTTCTGCTCGTGCCAGCTGACGGAATCCTCGCTGACGACGGCCGCGCCCTGGCGGATAATAAGCTGGTTGATGCCGTGGTTGACTTCGGGGTCAACGTGGTAGGGGCGGCCCGCCAGCACGACGATATGCTTGCCTTCCTTGCGGGCAGCGGCGATGATCTCGGTACCCTTGTCGCGCAGCTGCTGCATATGGCGGGCGTACTCGTCGTAAGCCGCGTCGATGGCCTCATGCACGGCCTTTTTGTCCAGCCCCGGGAAATATTTGTCCAGCGCCTGCTGGAATTTCTTGTAGAAATCCTTGCGGCGCTCGAGGTTGAAGTAGTCGTAGATGAACTTCGTCGCGTTCAGCTCGGGGCAGTTGCCCTCCAAAACCTCGGGGTAATAGGCGACGACCGGGCAGTTATAATGGTTGTCACCCAGGTGCTCGTCCAGGTTATAGCTCATGCAGGGGTAGAAGATCGCATCCACGCCCTGCTCACACAGCCAGCGGATGTGGCCGTGGGTCAGCTTGGCCGGGAAGCAGGCCGTGTCGCTGGGGATGGTCGCCTGGCCGCTCTGGTACAGCTTGCGGTTGGAGAAGGGGCTGACGACGACCTCAAAGCCCAATTTGGTGAACAGTGTGTGCCAGAACGGCAGCAGCTCGTACATATTCAGGCAGAGCGGGATGCCGATTTTGGCGCGGGGGCTGGCCGGGGCGGCTGCCTTGCGGTAGTCGTCCAGCAGCTTCAGCTTGTAGGCGTAGAGATCCAGATCCTCATTGTTGGCCTTGCCGGTCACGGGGTTATCGCACCGGTTGCCGGAGATAAACCGCTTGCCATCGGCAAAGACGTTGACGGTCAGCTGGCAGTGGTTGCCGCAGCCGTTGCACTGCACGGTGTTGACCTTCTGGCTGAACGCTTCCAGCTCGGCCTCGGTCAGGACGGTGCTGTGGGCGTTCTCGCCCGCGCGGCTCTTGCCGTACAAGGCTGCGCCGTAAGCGCCCATCAGGCCCGCAATGTCGGGGCGGATGACGTTGACGCCCATCTCTTTTTCAAAGGCGCGGAGGACAGCTTCATTATAGAAAGTACCGCCCTGCACGACGATGTTGCGGCCCAGCTCTTCCGGGCTGGACGCGCGGATGACCTTGTACAGCGCGTTCTTGACGACGGAAATCGACAATCCGGCACTGATATTTTCAATCGATGCACCGTCCTTCTGCGCCTGCTTGACAGAGGAGTTCATGAACACGGTGCAGCGGGAACCCAAATCGACCGGCTTGTCGGCAAACAGGCCCAGCGCGGCGAACTCCTTGACATCGTAGCCCAGCGCCTGGGCAAACGTCTGTAAAAAGCTGCCGCAGCCGGAGGAACAGGCCTCGTTCAGGAAGATGTTGCTGATGGCACCATCCTCGATCTTGAAGCACTTCATGTCCTGGCCGCCGATGTCGATGATGAAATCGACGTCGGGCAAAAAGTGCTTGGCGGCGGTGAAGTGGGCCACCGTCTCCACCAGTCCGCGGTCACAGTGGAACGCATTCTTGACGAGTTCCTCGCCGTAGCCGGTGGTGGTCACGCTGGCAATTTGCAGGCCCGGGTGCTCCTGATAGAGTTTGAGCAGCGTCTCTTTGACCAGCGGGATGGGGTTGCCCAGGTTCGGACGGTAGCTCTCGAACAGAATGTTGGCGTCGTTGTCGATGACCACCAGCTTGATGGTGGTGGAGCCGGAGTCAATGCCGATATGTACCGGCCCACAGTCTGCACCAAAGGGCAGGCAGGGCACGGTGGCTTTCAGGTGGCGGGCGTGGAATTCCTCGTACGCCTGCTTATTGGCAAACAGCGGCGGCAGGCTGACGTAGGTGGCCGTGGCACTGTAATCCTCCAGGCGCTTGGCAACCTCGCGCAAATCGGATTCCTCGTCGGCGTAGAACGCAGCGCCCATGGCGACGAAGAGAAGGCTGTTCTCCGGCAGAGTGCCGGTGACGCCCAGCGTGCGGTCAAAGCTCTCGCGCAGGGTCTTGGCGAAAGTCAGCGGACCGCCGAGGTACAGAATGTTGCCCTTGATGGGGCGGCCCTGGGCCAGGCCCGCAATGGTCTGGTTGACGACGGCCTGATAGATGGACGCCGCGATGTCGCCCGCCTGCGCACCCTGGTTGATGAGGGGCTGGATGTCGCTTTTGGCAAACACGCCGCAGCGGCTGGCGATGGTGTAGGTGCGGGTCGCGCCCTGGGCGGCCTTGTCCATCTCGTCGGCACCCATCTTCAGCAGGGTAGCCATCTGGTCAATGAACGCGCCGGTGCCGCCGGCACAACTGCCGTTCATGCGGACCTCGGTGCCGTTGGTCAGGAACAGGATTTTTGCGTCCTCGCCGCCCAGCTCAATGATGCAGTCGGTGCCGGGGGCCAGGCGGTTGGCTGCCACGCGGGTGGCGAAAACCTCCTGCACAAAGGGCACCTTACAGCTGTCGGCCAGGCCCATGCCGGCCGAGCCGGAGATAGCCAAATATGCGCGGCCGTCGGGCAGATACTCTGCCGCGACCTTTTCCAAAAGGGCCTTGCCCTTCTCTAAAATATGGCTGAAATGACGTTCGTAGGTAGAATAGATGATTTGATCGGCGTCGTTCAGCACGACACATTTAATCGTGGTGGAACCAATGTCCAGACCAACTCTCATAGGATTTTGCCTCCTGCGGGTATGAGTGTCTGCGGGATACCGTAGGCCGGGTCTGCCCCATGGCGATACAATATCAGCTTATATTATACAGGTTTCGGCGGCATTCGGCAAGGGGCGCGGCGCCGAAAAAACGCTGTCAAATGCGAAAATTTGTACAAAAAAACACGAAAGCGGTGCGGAGACGATCCGCACCGCTTTCGCGTCAAAAGAAAAGAGGAGTATGGATGAAAAACTTGGGGTCCTGTTCTGGGGGCCGGGTCCCTGCTCCCTTCCCGGAGAACACTTATAGTATATCCGGCAAATGTGTCAAAGTCGTGAAGGAAAATTCAACAAATTAAGAAGGGTTTGTGAACAAACGGGAGGCTCTTACAGCAAAAACCACCTGGCTTTACGCCAGGTGGTCATGTACTTTATTTACTGATCGTCCCCATTCAGCCGATCAATCTGATCCTGAAGCAGCTGCGACACAGGCCGCCGGGTGTTGCGCAGGCGGTGAACCGGGGCGGGGGCAGCGGGCTTATGCTGCACCGGTTGGGCCTTCGCCTTCACGCGCAGGCGCTCGGCGGGCTTGTCCCCTGCCGGGGCGGCAGCCTTGGCAGCCGGACGCGGGGCACTGACGGGGATATCCGTCTCCGGGGTGCCCTGGGCAAAACTGCGCATATCGGTGCCCAGCTCTTTCAGCTCGGCCTCGGTCTGATCCAGCGCCTGGTAGATGGCCTGGGTCAGGCCGTCCAGATCCAGCGTGGCAGCGCTCAAACGCTCGTCCACGCGGGCCAGACGCTCCCGCACAAGCATGACGCCCGACGCAATGCTGCGGGCGTTCTCGGCCATGCGGCTTTTCTGCAAATCGGCCTGCTGCTTCAGCTCTTTTTCGGCGCTGTCCGCATACAGGCGGGCGTCGGCCAGAATCTTACCGGCTTCCAGCTTGGCTTCCCGCACCAAATCGGACGTGGGCGCAGCGGGGGCAACGGTAGTGTTCAGCTGCCGGGCCGAAGCCAGCTGCTTTTGCAGTTCGTCCACCTGCTGCTGCAAGTCGTGGCATTTCAGCTGCCAGATGTTGGCGTTCTTCTGGTTTTCGCGCTGGGTGGACTGGAACGACGCGGTCTTTTTCTTGATGGTCTCCAGCTGCTCGTCCGCCTCGCGGCGCTTGGCCTCGGCGGCGTCGGCACGCTGGGTGGCGGCGGCCAATTCGGCTTTCAGGGCTTCAATGCGGCTGTCGCCGGCACTGCGCTCATTGCGCAGGTCGTCCAACTTGGACTGCATCTGCTGCAACTGTCGGTTATATTCCAGTTCGTGCTGCTGGGCCTCGTTTGCCAGGGCGTTCATGTAAGCCAGCACATCATTTTTATCAAAGCCGAACAAGCTGGAACGGAAACCCTGTTCCTGAATGTTCATCGGTTCAGACGGCATGGCTTTTTACATCCTCTCGCAGCAAAATTTATCAGGAACGCTTGTTCAAGATGCTGAGCAGGTCGTCAAAGTAATCGCCGTCATCCTCTTCCTCGGCGGGGGCAGCGGGCTGGGCGGCCACGGGAGTATCCATGCCGGTGCTGAAGGACTGGGTGAAGATGGGGTTGGGCATAACCGGGTTGATCTGCTGCTGGGCAGGCTGCACCGGGCGGGCCGGAGCGTCGGACTGCTGGACCGGCTGCTGCGCAGCGGGCTGGGTGGCAGCGGCGCGCTTGGCGTCCACATGGGCCTGGATGGGCTCGTCCACCTCGGGCGTGCTCTCGAAGCCGGTGGCGACAACGGTAATGCTCATCTCGTCGCTCAGGCGCTCGTCGAACGCAGTACCCCAAATGATGTTGGCATCGGGATGTGCGCTCTGGGTGATCATGCTGGCAGCGGTCTCGACATCCTCCAGGCCGATATCCGGGCTGGACGTGATGTTGATGATGACGCCGCGCGCACCGGCAATGCTGGTCTCCAGCAGCGGGCTGGAAATGGCAGCCTTGGCGGCGTTCTCGGCCTTGCCGGCACCCTTGGCGACGCCGACACCCATGTGGGCGAAGCCGGCGTCCTTCATGATGGAGCGCACGTCGGCAAAGTCCAGGTTGATGAAGGCCGGGATGTTGATCAGGCTGGAAATGCTCTCAACGCCCTGGCGCAGCACGTTGTCAGCGGCCTCAAAGGCGTTCATCAGGGTAATCTTCTCCTGGCTGATGAGCTTCAGGCGCTCGTTGGGAATGACGATCAGAGAGTCGACGTGCATCATCAGGGAAGCGATGCCCTGCTCGGCCTGGGCCATCTTGCGCTTGCCCTCAAAGGCGAAGGGCTTGGTGACGATGCCGACGGTCAGGATGCCCAGGTCATGGGCCGTCTCAGCCACGACAGGGGCAGCGCCCGTGCCGGTGCCGCCGCCCATACCGGCGGTGATAAAGACCATCTGCGCACCCTTCAGGGAGTTGGTGATCTCGTCCTTGCTCTCCTCGGCAGCGCGCTGGCCGATCTCCGGGTCAGCACCGGCGCCGCGGCCCTTGGTCAGCTTGGCACCAAGCTGGACCTTCTGGGTGGCCTTGGAGTTGAGCAGGGCCTGCTGGTCAGTGTTCATCGCAACGAACTCGACACCAGACAGACCTGCCTCCACCATACGGTTGACGGCGTTGCCGCCGCCGCCACCTACGCCGATAACCTTGATATTGGTTACATTTTGCATTTCTTCATCGAGAACGAATGCCATGAGTGTATCCCCCTAAAAGTGAAGTTGTTTAACCGGATCCTATGGGTTTGGCCCGCATATGGGCACACTAATCCGCGATTTTTTACATATAACTGATTATTAGAATATCAAATTTTACAGACAATTTCAATACCCCAAGGGCAAATTCATAAAAAAAGTGGTAGGGATACGGCATACGCTGCTCTTTTTTCTCTTATCACTTATCCAATTTCCGCCCCCAGTCGCCTTATCTCCCCCGGCAAATCGGCATACCCCCTGCGGATATGCCCCGGGTCGCGCAGGGTGGTCGTGCCGTCTGCGCCGAGGGCGGCCACCAGCAGGGCGGCCCCGCCGCGCAGGTCGGGGGCGGTCACGGCGGCACCGCGCAGCCGTGACCCGCCTGCAATCATCAGCCGCCGCCCTTTGGCCGTTACCTCCGCGCCCATAGCGGCAAAACCGGCGGCGCAGGCAAAGCGGTTGGGGAACAGGCGGTCAAAAATTTCGCTCTTCCCTTCTGCCGCCAGTAGTACGGCGGCTGCCAGGGGCGCGGTGTCGGTGGCAAAGGCGGGCCAGGCGTCGGCACAAAGTTGCACCCCGCCCCGCAGCGGCACGGCGGGGTTGCGGGCCAGTCCGGCCCAGTCCGGTCCGTTCTCGATCTGCACGCCGGTCTGCGCCAAAAATTGCAGAAATGCGCCGTACAGGGCTGGGTTACAGCTGGTAATGCGTATGTCTCCGCCCGCGGCCGCCAGCGCGGCGGCGTAGGTGGCGGCGGCAATGCGGTCGGGCAGCGGGGCGTGCACCGCCCCGCCCAGGGGCTGCCCGCCCTGCACCGTCAAAATCGACGTGCCGTAGCCGGAAATGTCAGCCCCGCAGGCGCACAGAAAGGCAATCATATCGCCGATTTCCGGCTCCCGCGCCGCGCCTCGCAGCACAGTACGGCCCTGGGCGCAGCAGGCGGCCATCAGCAGTGTCATTGTAGCACCGACGCTGGGCAGCCGCAGCGTGAAATCCACCCCATGCAGCGGCCCTTTGCGCCGCAGCGTCACGGCGATGCCTTCTAATTCTACCTCGGCCCCCATGGAGGCCAACCCGGCCAGGTGGATATCCACAGGACGCGGCCCCAGGCGGCAGCCGCCGGGCAGCGGCAGCCGCACATACCCCGCCCGGCAGAGCAGCGGCGCCAAATAGAACACCGAGCTGCGCATGGCCCCGGCCAGGTAGTCGGGAATCTCGCCGCAGAGAGCATCGGCGGGGCGGGTGCAGATATCCGCGCCGCAGCGCTGCGCGTCGGCCCCCACAGCCTGCAAAAGGGCCAGGCTGGTGTCCACATCGGCCAGGGCGGGCACGCCGCGCAGACGGCACGGCCCGCCGCAGAGCAGTGACGCCGCCAGCAGCGGCAGGGCGCTGTTTTTGGCCGCCGCCGGGCGGATGTTGCCGTGCAGGGGCTGCCTGCCGTGAATCGTGATCGTCTGCATGAGCGGGCCTCCCTGAATGTGTTCTACCTTGTTATATGCCGCCTGCCCGGCCACATATTACAACAGCATCGGTTGTATCTGCACGCCGCGCAGGGCGGCTTCCAGGGTGTCGGGCAGAAGGGTAAAATCGCTCTTTAAGCTGCACGGCTTTTTGTAGCTGTCGTCCTGGCCGAAGGGCACAAAATAGTAGTGCCGCCGCTGCAAAAGCTGGCCCAGCGCCGGGGCACTGCCCGAAAGCCCATCGTTCGTGGACGGTGCGATGACGATGGGCCGCCCGCCGCGCAAAAGGCTCTTGGCGGCCAGTGTGACCGGGGTCGAACTGATCCCTGCCGCCAGCAGGGCCATCGTTGTGCCGGTGGCCGGGGCAATGACGAGGGCGTCGGCCAATTTCTGCGGGCCCAGCGGCTCGACGCCCTGCAAGGTGGTCAGCGGTTTGTGGCCGGTGACTTCGTACAAGGTCTGCTGCAGGGCGGCGGCCGTGCCGAAGCGGGTGTCCTGCCCGGCAGCGCTGGCGCTTAAAATGGGTAGGACATCCCACCCCCGCGCGGCGAGCAGCCGCACCTGGGGCAGCACGGCGGAAAAGCTGCAAAAGCTGCCGCACAGCGCAAAGGCAACCGTGCGTTTCGGTTGGGTGGTCATGGGGTGCTCCTTTCCGCGTATTCGCCGCGTTCCTCTAAAATTGTCAGAACGGTCTGCGCAATCAGTGCCCCGGCTGTTTGGGGCGCACAGCGGCCCGGCAGGGCCAGGGCGTGCTCAGCGTGCAGACCCAGTTCCTCGGCGGCGGCAAAATCGGTGCCGCCCGGCAGGCTGGCAAGATCGATGATCAGCGCCCCGCCCGGCAGTTTTTGCAGCAGTGCCCGGGGCAGCACCGGCGCGGGGATCGTGTTGATGACGGCGTCAAACTCCGGCAGCAGCCCGGGCAGGGCGGTCAGCGGCGCGGCGTGGCAGCCCGCACACCGGGCGTTGGCGCGCTGCTCGGCACTGCGGGCAGCCACAGTGACGCGCCCGCCCAGAAGTCCCAGACGCCGGGCCACGGCGCGGCCTACCCGGCCATAGCCCAGCACAAGAAAGTCACTCTCCCAGATCGTGCGCTGACGCAGGCGCAGCAGCAGTTCCAGGCAGCCTTCGGCGGTGGGCACGGCGTTCAGAGATTCCAGCTCGGGCCGCAGGAAGTAATCCACCAGCGGCAGATTGGCCTGCCGCACGGCGGTGCGCACCGGCATACCGGGACGGCCCGCAAAAATCAATGTGCCCTGCCCGGCCCCCTGCAAGGCGCGGGCAACTTCGTCGCTGACGCGGCCCTGGGACATGGGCAATAAGATGTAATCGGCTGCGGCGGCATTGTCGGCTGCGGTCACGCCGTAGCCCGCACGGCGCAGCACACGGGCTGCCGCCTGCTGGCGGGCATCGTGCCCCACTACGCAAAATGTTTTCGGCATAAGCGCTCACCTCGGTTGGTTTTGGGATATAGTATGCCGGGGCGGCGGGAGGTGTGAATTGCCTAAGGCTTCCCCCTCGGGGGGAAGCCTTGTACAACAAAAAAACAGCACCCGCCGTTTTCAGCGGGTGCCGTTATACAATATCAATAATTCTTCAACCCATCGCATTGCCCGCGCCAGACAAGCAGCGGGTTGATGGGGACGGTGCCGATGCGCATTTCGGCGACGACGGTCTTACTGCAAACGCCCAAAAGCTGGCCTTGCTTGACGTTCTCGCCGGCCTTGACGTTCAGCGCACCCAGGCCGTAGAAGATGCTCTTGAGGCCCGCGCCGTGCTCGATAACGACGGTATTGCCGTAGATGCCGCCCAGGTTCTCAGCCAGCAGCACGCGGCCGCTGGCGGGCACGATCATCGAATCGTTGGACTTCTTCGGCTTGATGACGACATTTGTCGCGGTGCGGCCGCCGTAGCCGTAGTTGGTGCTGCGTTCGCTGCGGGCGCGGCCTGCGTACTCGGTCATGCCGTAAATCAGCGGTGTATCGAAGGAATCCAGGAACGGCTGCACAAAACCGCCCACGGCCCACTCGATGCTGTCATCCGTGGTGGCAAGCACCTTGGTGACGGCGGCGGGGGCGTCGCTCTCGCCGATGTAGGGCGAGATCATCTGGGACGTTTTGCTGTAATCCTTATAGGTGTAGGACGCCGCGCGGATGGACAGTGTCATATCCTCGGTGTAGCCGTCGGCGGTGACGGTCAGGGTCACGTTGCCGGTGCTCTCGTTCCAGGGAATGGGCAGATAACAGATCCAGCCGTTGGCCGCCTGGACAAAGCCGGGGGTCTGCAAGGCCGTTTTGATGGCGGGGGCTTCGCCGCTCAGCGTCGGGCCGACGCGCACCGCCGCCACGCTGCCCTGCTGCACGGACGGCGTGCAGAGCTGCATGGTGGGCTTGATGTTGACCGTGAACTGGAACTGCCAGGTCTCGGTACCGGTGACGCTGGAATCGCGGTCGGACGAGCTTCCGTCGACCTTGACGACGAGCTTGGCGTCGTAGGTGCCGTTTTCTTCAAACAGATAGCTGCGGAAGCCGGTGACGCCGCCGTCGTACAGGGTGTTCTTGTCGGCATCGGTGACAGTCAGCGTGGCCGTGTAGCCGGACGGTGTGACGACCACATCGGGCGACGCGCCGGAGACCGGCGTGTCCAGCACATAGGGTGCGGAACTCAAGGTTTCGGCGTAGGTGCGCTTAAACAGGTTGCCCACAACCGGGACGTGCCAGCTGTATGCCGTGGGGCTTATCTCCTGTCCGTCGAAGGTCGCCTTGATGGTGGGGAGCATATCGGGCGTGGCGCTGCGGTAGAGCCAGGCTACGCCCGCCCCTGCGATGATGAGCACAAAGATGATGACCAGCAGCAGCCATTTGATCATGCCGAACCCGGCGCGGCCCAGCTTTTGCGGGATGGTGTCGTCGGGCTCGTCGTCCTCGTCGGCGGTGTCGTCAGCGTCCGGCGCGGGGGCTGCGTTTTCCTCTGCCGGGACGTCGGGAATGTTCTCCTCTAACCCGGCCATGATCTGGGAAATCGAGAGCTGCGCCGTGCGGGAAATGGTGGCAGCACGCGCTTTTTCTTCGGGGGTGTCGTCGGGGTCGATGTCGTCCGCAGGGGTGTCCTTGGCCTCGTCGGCGGGGGTGTCACCGCTCACGTTCTCGTCGGCAGGAGCATCGTCAGCGTCTGGGACGCTGGCAGATTCTTCTTCGGTGGGAGCATCGTCCGGTTCGGCAGGGGCGGATTCGGCTTCGGCTGAATCGGCAGACTTCGCAGATGCCTCGGGCGTATCTTCGGGGGCATCCGCAGGTGCAGCTTCTTCCGCCGGGGCGTCGGCAGGCTGCGGCGGAATGGGGACATCCCGCCCTACGGTCTCCGGGGCAGCGGGGGTCTCCGCCGGTTCGGCGGGTTCGGGCTGCTCGGGGGTATCGGATGCCGTGTCAGGTTCGGCAGCCGGGGCCGAGTCAGCCGCAGGGACAGCCGTCTCGGCGGGCCTGGGGGCATTGGCAGCCGATTCCTTTTTGCGGCTGCGTTTGCGGTGCTTCGGGTTGGGTGCTTCCTCCCAATCCACGGCAGCCGCGGTGTTCTTCTCTTCTTCCATGGTTTCTCCCACTCTCCTAATAACTCGATTCCCTAGGATGTAGGGGGCGGTATCCTCGACGCCCCGCAGCTTTTGGGCGGGCGGTCGTTTGCCCTTCGTGTGGGGCCCGCCGTATAATATTTATTCCGACTCTCTGAATTGCAGACCACTGTTGCCGTTCAGGGCGATCTGCGGGTCGGTGGATTTGCTGCCAATGCGCAGCTCATAAATCAAATTGTGGGTCGTCCCGGCAGTGCCCAGCGGGTCGCCGGTGGAAACCGACTGCCCGCGCTCCACATCCACGGTTTCCAGGCCGTAGAGGTAGCTCTTGACGCCGCAGCCGTGGTCGATGACCACCGTGCCGCCGGTCAGGGTCAGCGTGCCCGCAAAGACCACGTTGCCCGCCTGGGGCGCGGTGACGGTCTCGCCGTCTGGGGCGTCGTAGGTCAGGCCGGTGGCCTGGCCGCTGCGCTGGCCGTCCACCATCTGGGTCGTGCCGTATTCCATCGTGACAGCGCCCGCGCTGGGGGCCTCAAAGCGACCGTTCCACAGCTTGGCAGAACTGCCGGTGGTGTACAGCGGCCAGATGGCATTGCGGAATTCCTCGCCGCCGCCCACGTCCTCCTCGGCAGGGACAGCCTGGGTATCGTACATCGTGCGGGTCACGGTGAGGGTGATATCTTTTTCCAGCGTGCCGCAGGTCAGGTGCAGCGTGTGGTCACCGCCTTCGGCGTTGTAGGTCACGGGCAGGTAGCCCATGTACCCGCTGGACGTCTTGCGGAACCAGACCGTGCCCAGGTCGCTTTCGACGCTGGGCTCGCCGTCCAGAATGCCGGACAGCTGGATGGCAACGATGCTGCCCTGGGCCGCACGCTCGGTGCTCAGGGTCACTTTGGGGTTCATGGCCATCGTGAACCCGGCGCGGTAGGCGTACCAGCCCGCCGGGTCGCCGGGGGCGTCGGCGTCGTTGTGGTAAGCCGTTACGATGATATGATAATCACCGTTCTGGGCATAGGTATAGGTGTTGCAGCTGGATTTATCGCCGCTCCAGGCCGTGCCGTCGGGCGCGGTAATCTGCACCGTGGCCGATGTGACCCATGCGGGCAGCGTCAGCTGGGGGATAGTATCGGTGAAAGTGCCCAGCTTCTGCACGGTCAAATTTGTGGGGCTTTCGTATGTTTTTGTGACTTTATCACCCAGCACCGGGACAGTCCAGTCCCAGCCGTTGGATTCCAGCGTGATATCGCCGAATTGCACAGGCTCCTGCGGGAGGGCGTCCTCGCCGGTGCGGTTGTACAGGAATGCCGCTGTTCCGCCCAGGATCGCGGCAACCATCACGGCGACCATCACCAGCCAAAGCAGCAGTTTACGCATAATTCATATTCTCCATTACCAAAAGACCGGACGCCGCCAGCGCCCGGCCGGAAGGTGTTTTGCGCGGGAAGGAAATTACTCCTCCGTCGGTGCGTCGGGGATCTTCTCGTAGGTGGTGGTGTCCTCGTCGTCCTCGTCGTCAAAATCATCGTAATCGTCGCTGAACAGCAGACGCTCGTACTCGTCCAGCTCCTTCTCGCGGTGGTACAGGTACAGCGCGGCGGCGGTCAGCGCACCGGCAGCGGCAAACAGGAAGGCCAGAACGGCACCGAAGGTAGATTTCTTCATCATAATGGGTTCTCCTTTACATAAAAACTGCACAGATGCGCGAGTTTTGGAAACGCATACAGAAATGGATGATTTGCTGATTCTATTATACCCGACGCGGCGGGCAAATACAACACTGCAATTTGTAAAATATTCCTGGATTTTTGCGCCGCTTTTTGCCGGAAATGTGATGCCGCCCGGCTCTGCCCCGTCTTGACAAGCGGCCCCGAATGCGTTTTACTATATTAGTACTTTAAATCGGAAAAGAGGGCGATTCCCTATGCAAAACACCTTTGCCAGAGAGAGTGTACTAAAAAATGTACTGCGGTTCTCGCTGCCGTACCTGCTCTCCTACTTTTTGCAGACGCTTTACGGCATGGCGGACCTGCTCATCATCGGCCAATTTGACGGTGTGGCGGGCACGACGGCGGTGTCCATCGGCAGCCAGGTCATGCACATGGTCACGGTCATGCTGGTGGGGCTGGCTATGGGTATCACGGTGGGCATCGGCCACGCCGTCGGTGCGGGCGAAAACCGCCGCGCGGGCAGCACCATCGGCAACGGCGCAGTGCTGTTCCTGGTGCTCTCGGCGGCGCTGGCGGCGCTGCTGGCGGGGCTGGTGGGACCCATCACGGCCATCATGTCCACCCCGGCCGAGGCCGTTGCGGGCACCCGGGCGTACCTGACCATCTGTTTTATCGGCATCCCCTGCATCACGGCGTACAACATCATTGCGGCCATCTACCGCGGGCTGGGAGACTCTAAAAGCCCGATGTACTTTATCGCGGTGGCCTGCGCGGCCAACATCGTGCTCGACCTCGTCTTTATGGGGGCGCTGGGCATGGGGCCTGTGGGCGCGGCGCTGGGCACAACGCTGTCCCAGGCCATCAGCGTCGTGGTCTCGCTGGCGGCAATCTTAAAGCGCGGGCTGGACGGCGTGCAGCTGCAGAAAAGCGACTTCCGCCCCCGGCGTGCCATCATCGGGCGCATCCTGCGCGTCGGCGTACCGGTGGCCATGCAGGATGGCTTGATCCAGATTTCGTTTTTGATCATTACCGTCATTGCCAACCGGCGCGGCCTGACGGACGCAGCTGCTGTGGGCGTGGTGGAAAAGTTCATCAGCTTTGTGTTCCTGGTGCCGTCGTCGATGCTCTCCACCGTGTCGGCGCTGGGCGCACAGGAAGTCGGCGCAGGCCGCCACGACCGTGCATCGGCTACGCTGCGGTACGGCATCGGCATTACGCTGGGCTTTGGTGCGGTGGCGGCCGTGCTGGTGCAGTTCATCGCGCCGAATGTCGTGGGGCTGTTCACCGCCGACGCCGCCGTCATTGCGGCGGGCGCGTGGTATCTGCGCGGGTATATTTTCGACTGCTTCTTTGCCGGGGTGCATTTCAGTTTCAGCGGGTATTTCTGCGCCTATGGCCGCAGCGAGCTGTCGTTCATCCATAACATTTTGTCCATCGTGCTCGTTCGCGTGCCGGGGGCGTACCTGACGTCGAAGCTCTTCCCGGACAACCTGCTGCCCATGGGCCTGGTGACGGCCTGCGGCTCGCTGCTGTCGGTTATTGTTTGCCTGGTGATGTATACGGTGCTGAAGCGCAAAGGCTCGTTTGGGGGAAAGGGATAATGCCGTGGGGGAGAAATTTATCCCGCCCCGGCAACACAAAAATGCGGTCTCCGCGCGGGAGACCGCATTTTTGTGTCATTTTAGAACAATTTATCCACCGGGTACAGCCCGTCCTCGCTCATCTTTTTCAGCGCGGCTACCAGCTCGGGTTTATCCTCGCGGTAGGTTATGCCGTGCCATTTGTCGGCGCTGGTCAGGACGTGGACGTCCGCCTCACCGCGCTCCAATGCGCCGGTCACGACGGTGGGCAGGTAATATTCGCACTTCATCGGGTTGACGGGCAGGCTTTCCTTCAAAAACGCCGCAAACCCGGCCTTGGCCTCCTGCACATAGGCGGGGGTGAAGCCCCACAGGTTCATTGATACAACGCTGTCGGCAGGCAGGTCGGTCCAGGTGCTGCCACCGTCCTCGCTGTAATGGATGCCGCCGTCGTAGGGGGCGATGCAGGTGCGCTCGGTCACGCTGATCAGATTGTGGCCGGCATCGGTCACGCAGACACCGCGGCTGACGCTGCCGTTGGCGCTGACCGTGTTGCCCAGCAGAAAGCCCACCATGGCCCAGGCGTAGCGGTCGCCGTCGGCGTGGGTGCTCAGGTAGTCGTAGATGAGCTTAAAGCCCTGCGGACCGTAGTAGTCGTCGGCATTGATGACCGCGAACGGCGCGTCGCCGATGGCTTCCTCGGCCACCAGGATGGCGTGGGCCGTGCCCCAGGGCTTGACGCGGCCTTCCGGCACGGTGAAGCCGGCGGGCAGTTTGTCCAGCTGCTGGTAGGCATAGCGGACCTCGAACCCGGCGCGCAGGGCGCGGGCACCGACGGCCTCCTTGAAGGCCTGCTCGATCTCATGCTTGATGATGAACACGACGGTCTTGAACCCGGCGCGGCGGGCATCGTACAGGCTGTAATCCAGGATGGCCTCGCCCGACGGCCCGACCGGGTCGATCTGCTTCAATCCGCCGTAGCGGCTGCCCATTCCGGCAGCCATGACAACTAAGATAGGTTTGGTAGACATAGAAATTTGCTCCTCTTGTTTTGCAGGGGAGGGATTTATCCCTCCCGGGGACTTGGCGGGGAGATGCCCGAAAAAACAGCGCTGCCATGTAGGGGCGGCATATATGCCGCCCGCGGCTTTCCGGCAGAGGGCCGATAATGGGGAACTTGCGGGCCGCATATATGCGGCCCCTACATCTCTGCCGTGTTTTAGCGCCGCAGCAGCGGCAAACGAGCCGGGAGGGATAAATCCTTCCCCTACGAACTTACTTTTCAGTTTACTCCTTTTCCCCTTCCGTTGCAACCCCTGGCAAAACACAAAAATTCCATACAAAAACCGCAGATTGTGACGCGGTTTGCTATGGCAACTTTGCACAGAAGATGCTATAATGAGGAAAAACCATGACCGGGAGGGAAAAACAAGATGGAACATACCGGAAAACGCGCCCTGGTGCTGGCTGGCGGCGGGGCCAAGGGCAGCTACCAGATCGGCGTCTGGCGTGCCTTGCAGGCGCTGGACTGGACGCCCGATATCATCACCGGTGCCAGCGTCGGTACGCTGAACGGCTGTCTTTTCACAATGGGCAAAATTCAGGAGGCCGAGGATCTGTGGCGCGGGCTGGAGATTCATGACGTGCTGGAAATTCCCGAAACGCTCAAGCCGGACGAACTGCGCCCTTTCTTCCTGGATATCATCCGCAGCGGCGGGCTGAACGTGGAACCGCTGACCGAGACCATTGACCGCCTCATCGACGAGGATGCCGTGCGCACATCCCCCATCCACTTTGGCCTTGTCATGACCGAACTGGGCAGCCTGCGCAGCGTGCAGTGCCCCATTGAGGATATCCCCCTGGGCCAGCTGAAAGACTATATGCTGGCGTCCAGCGCCTGCTTCCCTGCCCTGCGCCCACGGGAAATCGACGGCGTGAAGTACATTGACGGCGGCTGGCGCGACAATATGCCGCTGGACCTGGCTGCCAAGATGGGCGCGGCGGAACTGCTGGGCGTCGATGTGGACGGCATCGGCATCGTAAAGCCCAACACCACCGGTCTGCCCACCCGCATTGTGCGCAGCCATTGGAACTTAGGCCCGACGCTGGACTTTGCACCGGCCCGCGCGGCGAGGAACATTGCCCTGGGCTACTTTGACACGATGCGGCTGTTTGGCCGCTGCGGCGGCACGGCCTACGCCATCCTGCCCGACAATGAGGAATACCTGGCGCACTTTGCCGAATGCTACCAGAAAAAGCTCGCTGAGGTCTGCGCCCGCGCCCCGGAAATCGATCTGGTCGAGAAGAACGCCCGCCAGCGAGCCAACTACCCTGCGCCCTACGCGCCGAACCCCAGCGCCCCCACCCGCGGTGCGCTGGCCCCGCTGGAGCTGGCCGCCGAGCGCGTCGGTGTGCCCGAGGACATAGCCTACACGCCCAAGCTGCTGGCCGCAACGTTTATGGGCAGCTTTGACAAGGACCCGGCAGACCGCTTCCCCGCCCTGCTGGATGGTAATGAGAATACCCTTGTGACCGAACGTGCTATCGCCGCCGCCGTGCCCGAGGAGTTCGTGACCGCCCTCGTCAGCAAAGTGCTGGGCGAGATGCCGATTTTGTAAGGGCAGTACCGCATAATTCTAAGTGCCGATACGGCGAGCGAGGTGCGGCAGCTGCTAAGCCAAAAGCGCAGATAATACTGGATGCTGCAAAGGTGAGCGCCGCCAGTGGCGGATACAGCGAACCGAAGCAGGGGCAGCGGTCGCAGAGTGCGAGGGGCTTTTGCCCCCG
>OBHX01001156.1_pt1 | contig 23467 bp, 27 predicted proteins | sample 1519331 | NCBI WGS metagenome assembly OBHX01 (sample SAMEA2602897, study PRJEB22501) | metagenome
ACGAATTCATAGCCATTGTAACTATATGTCACCAAATGAATTCGAACGATTGTATGAAAGAACACACACTGAGGCTGAGCTTCTGGCGGGTTAAAAATGGGAAAAGTTTCTCAATTTTAACTTGTACTAAATCTTGACATAGGACCAATCTGCTCTTAGCTATTTGATAATTCATAACGAAGTTGTTGGGATAATCCTTAACTTATTGACATTGATTTCCTGACAACCCCTTACTTATATTTTATAAATTCGCCTTATATAATATCATCTAATATTTTAAAAATAAACGGTTTCCTTATTTATGTGAACTTCGCCTTAAAAATATTTCACAAGTTCCTTCCTTCATATTGTTCGCTGCCACACCGTAGATACGGTAAAAAATCAATTTACACTTTATTTAACATTACAAAAATTGAAATGCAAGAATTATTAGTTTCAAATGTCATTTCCCCGCCATACTTATTGATCACATTTTTGATATTTTTCATCCCAAATCCATGATTTTCTTGATCGTCCTTACGTGATACAAAATCAATCTCTTCTCCTTCTACAGTGTTGTTTTCTACGGATATTGTTAAAAAAGACTTTATTACCTTTGCCCTAACATTAATATATCTCTTACTTTCTTCTTCTTTAATTGATGCTTCTATAGCATTATCAAGTAGATTTCCAAATAATGTACAAAAGTCAAAATCGTCTATCCAATTAGCGAGTTTCAAATTAGCATCAATATCTATAGAAATATTATATTTTAATGCTTTTTTATATTTGTCATTGAGAATAATATCTAAGAATTTGTTTCCTGTATCTATATAAGTTTCAATTTTATTAATTTGGTCAAGCAAAGATTCCCCGTATTGAACAAGATCTAAATTTTCTATACTTCTACTATTTAAAATTAGTAAATGATTTTTCATATCGTGATAAATACGTCTGACATGAATCATATCTTCTTCCCTATTTTTATAGTAATCATACTGAAGTTTAATTTGTGCAATGTTCATTTCTTCTTCTAATTCTATTTTTTTACTTGATAAATACTTTTCAACCATTCCTAAACACATAAAATTTGAATTAATCAATATTAATATACCAATCAAAAAAATAATTGATGTAATAAATAATTTATTATCACTGTTGCTTATTGAATCTTCTAAAAAAACAACTATCACTAATGTAACAATATATGGCAACAATACTGTCCAATTTATCAACTCGTTAACATCAAAGCTCAGACTATTAAATGCTTTTTTCAATATGATAACACCAATCGTCTCAGTAAATAAATGAAATAATAATAAAATTATAGCATTCCTCAACTGTATATTCCATAAATTTACATTAAACAGTAATCCAATATTACTAACTGAGATTGAAATACTAGCTGAAATTATTTGAATAAATAATAGTGTATATAATATTGATACCTTGAATTTACTTGTACTAAAATACATAATTATTATAATAGACATTCCTATAATTAAGTACCTATAAAGAATATGCACATTTAACAAAGATAAAAGAAGGAACACTATAAAAATACAGGTTGTTATTATGGATTTGATTTTTTTGTTATCTGGCAAAAATTTTTTATATGCAATAAAAAACAATAATGTATTATACAGTGCCCAAATAGAAATCAGAATTTCTCTTATCATAACTCATATTTTCCTAAGTAATACGACATTTTTTTTAATAAATCCTTTTTCTTACTTCTGCTCAAAGGCATTTTTTCTCCATTTATTAAGGAAATTTCATATCCTTTTATACTTTCTACATACATTAAATTAATTATAACGCTATTATAACATCTGAAAAATAAATAGGGATCTAATTCTTTTTCAAAATCTTGTAATGTTTTATTGCTACATAAATAAGTAGTATCAGCAGTATGTATATTTATAATTCGATTAACAACATCAAAATAATAAATAGAACAACAGTTTATATTGAAATAATCATTATTATTTTTTATTGAAATGAATAGCGCCGAATCTCTTAAAACCTTTTTGGCAACTCTATCTAATTCTGATGAAAATCTTTTGTATGATATTGGTTTTGTTAGATATCCAGATGCTTCTACCTGATATCCTTCAAAAACATACTCTTTTAAAGATGTCAAGAACATTATAATTGTATGCTCATCTTTCTTTCTTATACCTTTTGCTAACTCCATGCCATTTATACCTGGCATATTTATGTCTAAAAATACTATATCAAACTTTAGATTCAAAGAATCTTCTAAATCTAATCCAGATAAATATTTCTTTAAAAAGATTTGAGTTCCCCGCTCTTTCTCATATTTCTTTACAAACATTTCTATATTATCCAAAAATGTACTTTCATCGTCGCAAATAGCAATTTTCAACATACGGTCTCCTCCTTTTGTAATACATATATCTAATTAACACTATCACAAAATACCTGTTAGCCACATTCTGCCACAACTGCCAATAGTATGTCAACTAATTTGTATTAGATTCCATCAGACCACGCCTTACCAGAATAAGCTCTATTCTCTGAGTTTAGTAAGCGCCTCATAGTGGGTACTGAGTTTATATGTATTATATCATATGTTTGTACTTTATATTCAAATAGTTATAGTTACATACTAATAGTTTATTCTTTTTAATTTTACAAAAGGGGGCTGTAAAAAAACTCCCCTGACAGAAAAATCGCCCAGACCGTGAGGTCTGAGCGATTTTTTGGTATAATTAATTATGCTACTAAATAACAATACCAATGGTAATTATACTATGCGTCAGCTGAAATTACCATTAGAAATCGAAAAATTGATCGATATTTCCGATCCGGTATACACTTTTTGTGAGGTTATGGATCATATTGACCTATCCAGATATTTTGTAGAGAAAGGCTATAAAACAGGTCGCCCAAGATGTGATGCTCAAAAACTCCTTAAAGTAATACTTTTTGCCTTTATGGAAAATGGCATCTGCTCCTTACGAGAAATAGAAAAGCTCTGCCGTAATGACATTCGTTACATGTATCTTCTTGATGGCATGAAAACGCCTTCTTTTGCTACATTTGGAAACTTAATCCGAAACGAACTAACCGATTCTATCGAGCAGATATTTGAAGACATTAATTCATATATTTTTGCCAAAGATCACGTGGATCTGCAGCATACATACATTGACGGGACAAAAATTGAGGCAAATGCCAATCGATATACCTGGGTATGGAAAAAATCGTGTGTGAAAAACCGGCAGAAAGTCTTTGACAAGATTTCACTCTTGATTGATGCTATGAATCGGGAAGTACTTGGATATCTCGGAATAAAATTTGAAAAGCGTGAAGCGTACGCGGTTGACTATGTATCTGAATTACTTACGATGTACAAAGAAACAACCGGACTGGATGAAACTTCTTTCGTTTCCGGACGTGGTCATAGAAAAAGCATTCGACAAAAACAATACGAAGAATTGCATGAATATCTGGAACGTTTGAAATCCTATGCATATCATATCGAGACCTGTGGAGAAGAAAGAAACAGTTATTCCAAAACAGATCATGATGCAACTTTCATGCGTTTAAAGCGTGATTACATGGGAAACGATCAGCTACTTCCGGCATACAACCTACAGGCAGCCATCTGTGATGAATACATAGCTGTAATCGACGTAAAACCATATGCATCCGATATGGAATGCTTTGTGCCTTTGATGGAAAAATTCAATCGCACATATGGTCACTATCCGAAATATCCGGTTGCTGATGCCGGATACGGTTCTTACAATAATTATCTTTATTGTGAAGAACACGGCATGGAAAAATACATGAAATTTACCATGTACAAAAAAGAAACGACGGACAAAAAGTATCATGAGAATCCGTATCGTGCTGTAAACTTTGCAAAAGATGCAGATGGAAATCTCTTATGTCCAAACGGTCGAAAATTCCTCTTCAAGAGAACACAGCATGTGAAATATAATAAATATGGAAGAACGGAAGAATTATACGAATGTGAATCTTGTGAAGGGTGTCAGCATAAACAAGAATGTTGTCCGAGAGCACACAAAAACCGAACGATCCGAATGAATCAGGAATTAACTGCTATCCATCAGGAAGTGCTGCAAAATCTTGAATCCATACATGGTGCTCTCTTGAGAATGAACCGAAGTATTCAATCGGAGGGAACTTTTGGTGTATTAAAGTGGGATAAAGCGTATAAAAGATTATTGCGAAGAGGCGAGAAAAATGTAATTCTCGAGCTCACACTGATTTCATGTGGATTCAATCTTTATAAATATCACAACAAAAAGCAACGACAGACGAAAGTTGCATAAAACTTAAGCGGGCGTGATTAGCCGAGCTTTATTAAATGCACCATTTTTTATACCCAAAGATGCAGACTTGCTTAGAAATAGAAAAGTTAATACAAAGAAACGCCAAAACCGACATTTGCCGGAATTGGCGTTTCTTATATTAGGGACTTATTTTACAGCCCCCTAAATTCTATATTTCATTATTTAAAGCAATAAGAAGATTTTGAATGTTTTCTTTAACGTCCAAGCGTTCATCGTAATCAAACATCATATACTTCAACAACCGTTTTTTCTGTTTGCAACTTGGCCGACTATGCGAAACTAATACTTCGGCTGCACATGGACCACTACAGAAATACTTTACTGAACACTCCTGACACCCTTTCATCTCATCAACCAAAAACATTCTTTTAATTTCTATGTCATCTATTTTCTTCTCAATACTATTTTTAATTTGTTCAATACTATTCTTTCGTATATCACCTATTTCACAACTAACATCATCAATGTTACAGCATAAAGACAACTTACCATCTGGCTTTATTGATAGTATATTTCCATATCCACCACAACTTTTTTTAACCTGCACTCCACTCAAAAAAGCATTAACAATGTTATCTTCATAATACTCTTTTTTTAATATATATTCATAAATACCATTGTAAATCTCTTTAATATCAGCTTCAGAAAATAATTCTTCATTATCCAGCGCACGTCCAATTGGTGCAACAATTCTAAATATAAAACTTGCTTGGTATTTGTGTACCAGATCAATTGCTTTATAGATGTAGTCTAACGTATTTCTATCTGCTACAAAAGAAAAATTCAACATACCATTATGACTTTTAATTACTTGAAATATTTTTCCCATTTTATCTAAAAGCACTGGATTTTCAAACAAGTTTTCTATACTTAATTCAAATGTTCCAACATATTTCAAAAACTCAATAACAATATCCTCCGTTAATAAAATTCCATTAGTTTGGTATACAACTCTTTCTTTTCCAGTAACCTCAGATAGACTTTTTAATATCAAACCAATATCTTTTCTAACAGTTGGTTCTCCTCCTGTAACAATAACTTTTTGGGGGTTGATTTCATTTACCTTTGGTATTACATGCTTAAGTATTTCTTCATATGACAATTCTTTATCTGTATTTACAAATGGACTCGACTTCATAGAACAAAACTGACAATTTAAATTACATTTTCTTGTTACTGCAAAATAAATAGAACGAATTTTGTTCATATTTAAACTTTTATCTTTTGAAAATATAGAAAATCTTTCCTGAAGCTCATCACAAAATTTATCAGGATTACACATTTTTTCATTATACAATGCCTCAGCCATTTTCACCCACTTGTGATTTTTTATATTTAACAATATGATTTTATTTTTATGCCTATAAATAGACAAGTTTTTAATAGAATTAGTCATGTTGTACCTCCGTATGACTATATTTACTTTGGTAAAAATTATACATAAATTTTTCTATACTACACAAAGCATAGTTAGGAATTGACATATCATTATTCGATGACAAATTAAGCACTAAACATCCTTTTGCCCCACATACTGAAAATAGTTTGCACGAATTACATTTATTATTTAAAGTATCCACCTTTTTCAAAAAATTAATTTTCTCAATATCGTAACCCGTATAAATATTTCCCAATTTCATTCTACTGTCAAAACAAGATGGACAGGCATAAAAATCTCCATTTATCTTTACATATAATGAAACAATACCAGCTCCACAACTATAAAATTTCTTTTTTTCTTTCACTGAATTTTTCAATTCATCAATAAAACTCCAATGAAACCGTTCCATACCATATTCGTCTATCCGGGTTATATAAAACTCATATGATTTTTTTATTTGATCAAAAATAGTTTCAAGTTCATCATTCGTCCAATCAACACAGAAATCAATAGCCGTGTCAATTATTTTAAAACCAATCTCCACCAAATAACAAAGCGATTCGTAATAATATATATAATTATTCCTTGTGATAACATTTGTAACTTGAGCATACTTACCCGACTTTTTTTCGTATCTCTTTATTAGAGGTATATTGCTTGTAACCTTGTCATGAACACTATATCCTTGAGTAGTAATCCTGTTCATATCATTTATCCGTTTTTTCCCATCAAGACTGATTTTTAAACTAAATTTATTTTCTGCAAGCCAGTCTACAATATTTTCTGTTAGTAAAGTACCATTGGTAGTAAGTGAAAATTGAAGATTATAATTTTCACCTTCATTCATCTTCAAAATATAATCAACTAATTCCTTCACAAATTTATAATCCAATAATGCCTCACCGCCAACAAAATCAAACCATAATGTCCTATCTTTATGTATTTTAACGTTATTAAAAGCTAATCTAATACAATTAATAGCAGTATCATAACTCATTTTAGAATTATCTAACTCTCCTAGATAGCAATACCGGCATTTCAGATTACAAATCTGATTTATCTCTAACGTCATTGCGTACATGCATCAACCTCCTGTTCAAGTTTAAGAAGCCAATCACTCTTTTCAAGATTATAGTCTTTTAAAATCTTTAGATATTTCTTTATTCTGTTATAATCTTTTACAAATAAATATCTAAAGACTGCATTATCATGTTCAAATAAAATTCTTTCCAACTTGCAGGTCTTCGGATCAGTCACATTCAATAATCCGGTTAAGCAATAATTTTTCAATCCGCATTTTGTGCCGCTACAAGTAAACGCTATATCACAAGATTTACATTTTTTTACATTTGGATCAACAGTATTTTTTGCCCTTTCAATAAAACTATGATCACTAAAATCTTCTCCAACATTACCAATATTCCAATACTTATTATTTGCAACATAACCGCAGGGATATATTTCACCCTTGCTATTTATTGTTACATGGCCTTTACTACCAGCCGAGCAATAAACAATTTCGTGTTTTGCCAAAAATGTTGTATATTTATAATCATAAAGATTAATTAGACACTCATCATTTTCAACTATCTCTTTTATGTAGAATTCATCTAACATTTTCATCTGTGCATCATATTGAGTCAAACTATCAGAATCCCAACTATCAAATTCGTTATATGCTATATGAAACTTTTTCACGCCCATATTGTAGAAGTAAATAACATTGTTATATAAATGTTTTACATTATTGCATGTAACTGTCATTCTAACCGAGAATGGAATATTCCCATGTATCAGTTTTTTCAAATTATTTATTATTAATGGATATACATTTTTTCCATTTAAAGATTCTCTATTTAGATTATGGGTATTCTCATCACCATCAATACTAATAGATAAACTCACATTATTATTGAGTAATAATTGAATTACTTCATCATCTAAAAAAACTCCATTCGTAGTTAAACTATAATGAAATAAATGTATTATGTCCTTATATTCATTGTTTATTATCTCAAAAACTTTTCTTAACAGTTTTTTATTTAACAATGGTTCACCCCCCAGCAATGTCAGATGAATATCATCATTAACTGGATTGTTAGTTTTTATATAATTTAATGCTAATCTTAATTTTTCTTCTGTAAGAAAGATTGAATTTTTTGAGTCGCCTTCATAGCAGTAACTACATTTAAGATTACAACTATCGGTCAGATATAGTGTACATTCCATGTTTTTCTCCTCACCAAATATATTTTTATTGACATTCTTATCCATATAGAGCCACACAAAACAATTATTAAATAGTGTGTGACTCTATAATTTCATGAATCACTATATTTAAATATTGAATTCTAAAGCTACATTATATGTCTTATAATCCCAATCCTTTTCATCTTTCATATAATATAGTTGTATGATAATTCTATATTCACCCACCGTTAGTGAGTTATAATATTGCTCAATATTATAGTTCAAATCAATATTATTCTTGCTTTCAAGTACTTCTCCATGATCCTCCGAATCTTTATCATTCTGAACTAACTGATACCACTTGCCATTAATCTTTTTCTCTATCTCAAAATATTTCCCATATCTATAAGTTTTTTCTCCTGTGTTTTCTAAGAGGATTATCAGTTCTTTTTTATCCTTATCCAATTTTTTAAGAGACATGTTAATATCGCTTAAGTTAGTAATACCTTCATCTGTTTCACCGCTTGTATACGGGCTTACCGCTAACTCTTCTTCCGGATTGCCTACTCCTATTTTGTCTTCATTTTTTTCGGTTTGATTACAACCACTCATACATATACACAACGTCAACACACATAGAACCCCAATTAATGATTGTATTTTTTTCATTAAAAATTCTCCTTCCTATAATTTCAAGCCCTAAATCATTGATTTTTAGACTTTTTTCTTTAAACAGTTACCTCATAACAAGTGCTAAAGTGCATGAACATTCATTGTATCAAGTACTGAATAGTTGAAAACAGGTACACCAAATAAAGCATCCATTGCTTTTGCTTTATTAAGGCTATAATTCCTCTGATCAACTATGATGATGAACTTCCGTGTCTAATGGCATCGTGTGCCAACTTCCTTCGTCCCATCTGCTCATACACTGAGTGCCAGCTAAGCTTTCAAACAGGGTCATGCCATACGGAGAGAACTACTGCCAGCTACAGCTCTTGTTTGTTTTTGATTGTTACTGACCTTCCTTTGCTGCCGAGACTTTTTTCAGTGGATGCCTCCCCTGCTTTATCAGTTGGTCTTGGTGCTGATGTAGTGCACTCCACACTCCATCTGGTTTACGGGTTTCTTTTCCAGAACCCTGCCCGAATCCAGATAAACTCTGAATCCCGGCAAGGGTCTGGATTTGTAATGCTATCTTAAGTAGTACTTATGCTGCCTGTGGTATTGACTGATCTGGTCTTACAATGTCTCCCAACAGTTTCTTCGGATCATATGCTGTCCCTTTTGTCAGGATTGTAAAAATCACCCTCAGTATCTTGCAGGCAATCACTATGAGCGACTGCATCTTCTTTAGCGGATTTTGCTTCCTTGTCGTATAGTAAACATGAAGTTCCTTAAATTCTTCCGAATGTGCCACTGCCGACTTTGCCGCCTGGAATAACCAATATCTGAGTCGTTTGCGTCCTCTGTGACTGATTTTGGTCTCTCCGGTATGCTTGCCCGAACTGCAGGCTACCAATCCTAATCCGCTTAACTTCTGGATTTCCTTTACATTGTCAAATCTTGATATGTCCCCCATCTCTGCAAGTATCCCAGACAGGATGTTTTCACCGATTCCTGATATTGCCAGAATGTTCTTTGCATATGGAATCTCATTGCATCTTTGATTTAACTGGTTTTCTATATCTGAAAGCTGCTCATCAAGCTCGATAATCCGGCTGACGAACCACTTAACAGCCTGTCTGCCGGCATCCGATCCATCCTTGATCCCTACGCTTTTCCTTGCGTATTCCAGAATAGATGATGCATTGGCATAGCCTCGTCCACGAAGCTTCGCCTCATGCCATATCTGTTTCATTCCCTCTGTTCCAAGGGCAGCCAGTTCATCCGGAAATGGTGCCGCCTTAAGCAGCTCTAAACTAAATGCTTTACATTAATATTTGTTTTAATAATGTTAATATAATAAAATGAACAGGATAATAGATATAGAAGAAATATTTATTTACCTTAATTTCACATTTCTTTCGTTCTTTTGCAAAAATGAATGGAATTGCTAATAGCGAAAAACCTTGTAGGTTTACTTTTATTCCAAAAAACTCTACATCACCTGGATAAATAAAATACATTCCCAACTGTAATGCAACTAAAATAAACAATATCTTTTGTTTGCTTATAAAAATATAAAACGTTATTATTAAAACTATACCCGCCAAGCCATAATCTATATTTACAAAAGCTGCAAATAATAAACAAAGTCCCAATGCAATCCAACGTTTATCTCTGATACTCCATATTGTTAAAACCCCTATGAATAGTGTAAAAAAAATATTAAAATTTGTAAGATTATCAATAAACTGATTTATATTTGCACTAAATCTCATTATATAGAAAGGCTGCGAAATTATGGCAAATAGTAGTAATCGAGATGCATATTTTTTTATATCATATGTATATATACATCCCACAGCCAAACAATATGCAAATAAAGGAAATGCTATTCGTCCAACTATTTGTAATATTGTAATTTTTGGAAAAAACATTTTGCCAATATGATCACAAGTCATCGTAATAAGTGCAATTATCTTTAACCAAGACGTATTTGTATTTGTACTAATAACTTTATTTATCATTTTAGTATTTGTTTCCATATTAGAAAAGGAGGAAATAAGTCCTCCTTATTTCCTCCTCGCATGTTTTTAGTCAAGCGTTGATAACATCGGAGAGCCGGCGCAATCATTTAAGCATTTCTGCTTTTTGGTTGTGCAGTAATCGTAACCCTCAATTTCCTCTGCTGTTACTTCATCGATATTTTTTACTTCTTCGTTCTTTTTTGTCATTGTACTTTCCTCCATTTCTTATTTTGTTTTTCAAGCTTGAGTGTGTTATCAAATGTTCAATTCATTTGATAATCGTATTTTACACAAATTGTTTTGATTTGTATCAGAATTTGTCTCCTTTACCAGTTTTTCCGTTTAGATTGCACTTAATCATCACAAAAATGTACTATAGATATATAATTTGTATTGCAAAATTATTTTCTAAATATGTTTTAATTATATTGTAAATGGGTATGTAGGGAAATACGGAGATATTCTTAATTTTGTTTTTAACGCAATTACGATATATCATATGTAAGTAGTTTTTGTCATATATATTAATGTTTTCTGTTATCATTCCAAGAAAGACAATTATCTTTTCCGTACAATCCATTGCTTGTAATAATTCTTTCAATGATTTGTATACTCGTAACTCTCCATGTTCGTTCAAAAACTCTTTTAAGTTTATTGAATCTTTATTAGAATCATTAGAGAAATATAAAATGGGATATTTCCTCAAGTCTGTGTCATTAATTAAACTTGTATTTGAATATAAAATTTTATCAAATACATTTCTCTTTGATAGCAATGATAAAAAGCCATTAAATGAAGTATTTTTCAAACTATCTCTTTTCCAGCTTAAATATAGTGCTGTCACTAATGGACACAAATAACTATTACCACAGACTATTTTACTTTCACTTTTATTAGGCATATAAACAGTTCTTCTGTTAAAAACAATTTCCTTGCTCTCTTCTCTAAATATAAAGGAACAATTACTTTCTGCATATGATACACTATAAACCTCTTTAAATGCGGCTGGGTATGAAGTAGTATTGTTCTGTCGGTTATTTTCCGCAGCAAATATTATAATGTTTTTATCTATTGCTTTTTTTATTGTATTATATAATAAATCAAGTCTGGAACAAGATATAGATACAAGTCCCAGACTAAGATTAATTACATCGACATTATTTTCTATGCAGTATTCTATTGCCTCAATCAAAAGGTTTAATTGACCTTTGTTATTTTCGTCCAATATTTGAATAGAAATAAATTGTTCTATTAAATTATCTCTTACAATTATTTTTACAATATTTGTGCCGTGCTTATTTTTATGGTGTAACTCAACCGTCTTACTTTTTATTTGAATTCCTCTAAGCATTACATCGCTTTGGTCAATTCCAGAGTCAATAACAGCAATAAGCATTTCTCATCACCTACTCATTAAACGACATGACTGGTGCTTGCAAAGGCCACGCACAGTCTGTCATACATCGTTGTTTTACTGTAGAGCACGATGAATAACCTTCAATCTCCTCACTTTCGACTATTGATTGTACATTTTTTGTACAATTTTCATCTATATTTCTCTTTTTAATCTGCTCCATTATTGTATCCTCCTATGATTTTTAAATATTATTTTAATATTCTATATGATAATTTTAATTTTTCAACTCATTTTGCTTCGATTGCTAAAAAAAATGTGCAAAATGCAAAACACCCCAATTTATTTTTCACATTAATATTAACCGCTGCAAGATGACTCCTACAGCGGTTAATATTATCCCTATTCACTTTCAGTAAAAGGTTATCTTTCTGCCAACAGGACCTTTAAATCTTCCAGTGTTTTTCCAGATTGTATAAATACACGGTACACATCTTCTTTTTCCCTCTCGGAAATCTTATCCTGAAGTTCTTTTTTCCTTGCCTTCGCATCTTTCATTTTCTCTGCAAGATTATCTATTTCTGCCTGTATACTTGCCACTTGTTCTTTCAGGGTAAGATTTGATACTGCTTTTCTTCTTCCTCTCGCCATAGTAAGCCCTCCATATTGGTAATTTATAGTAAAACTGTTATATTATCACTAAATACCACTAAAATCTATAAGCATTCTAATTTTATATACTCTTTTCCTGTCCCTACCGCTGATTATCTAATTTCTTATGGCATTTGCCCATAATGGCATCTTACAACTCGCTTTTAAATTCTGCACAACTTGATGGGTGATATTCTCTTTTTCCTATGTGAATTTTCTGCTTACTACAAGTTTCATAAAAATTGCTTCTTTCTGCAAACTCAATTTTGTTAATAATATTATACTTCATCTGCTTAAAAATGTAAGATATTTTTTACCCTTCCTTAAAGCAAAAGCATCTGACTTTTTTTTAATGAAAATGTCTACATTAAACATTCCCATCAATCAAATCATAGCTCATATCCAAAAAGTCTAAGGTTTTTGCCTCGCTTACGGTTCCATCCAGCAGCATGGTGATCCAATACTTTTTGTTCATATGATACCCTGGTAAAAATCCATAGGTCTGCGTCAAAAGTCCGACCATGTCTGGATCACACTCTACATCAATGATGTCGACTTTCGTATCTCCTTCTAATCCCAGTCTGGATTTTTCAACCTGCATCAACACCGCATACCATTTTCCATTCGGATGCCGAAGCACCGCACTTTCCAGTGATTCCTTCCAAAGATATTCCGGAACGGTTCCGTATTGCTTCTTCACATATTCATAAATTTCTTCCCGCTTCAACTCTTCCACTCCCCAGTTCTTCTATATTAATCAATCAAACGATTGTACTTTTCGTATTTTAACAGGCAGGACATCTGCCCTGCCTTCCTTTCCTATTATAGCATTGTTATTCAAACGCTACAATTCCATCTATCATTCATTTTTTTGTTTCTAATAAACCACCATCCCATATCCCATAATGGAATCGGAACGGATTGCATAGCTTCTTTCTCTTACCGCATCCCCGGAGTTTCCTTCTACGGTATAAACGGTTGTTCCGTCACAGCGTTCCACGATTCCCACATGGTCGCATGTTCCATCATGATCCCAGTCAAAAAAGATGATCGCACCAGGACTTGGCATACTGCCAGCTCCCTGCCATCTTCCCTGGTTTTGGAACCAGTTCTTTCCATCCGTACAAAGGGAAAACTTGGGTACAGTGCCACGTTGAATGAGTCCTGCCTGATCTGCACACCAGGACACGAAGCAGGCACACCATTCCTCCCGGCTGTCAAATCCATACTATGACCAGAACTTCTGACCGCCTTCATTTCCCAACTGGCTTTTTGCTATGGTCACGATCTGCCCATTTCCAAAAAGTCCGGCAAACAATCCCCCGCCGGAATAATACCGAAGCACATGGGGTACATACTCCGGATCGCCATAGCCTGACCAGCCATGGGCGGCTGCCTGTTCTTGGGAAAACTGCAAGGCTTTGGCTTCACTATAGCCTCCATGGTTTCGGATTGCCCATGAGATATACCCATTTCCGTAATTATAGCCCTGTAAACTAAGTTTTAGCTTGTCCAGATCCTGTGGGCTTTCACATCCGGCTTCCCAGACACAATCCGCATAATACTGTACCCACACTTTGATAGAATAGTCCGCATCCTGGATCACACCTAGTGTATTAGAGTACTGGGTATTATACGGACACTCGCTGGCCTGCATGGGATCCGTTCCCCTGCCGCCACTCTCCTGCATCATGATTGCCTGGATGACAGGGACATATTCCGGGATTCCAAATTCACTGGCATACTTCTGAATGGCAGGTGTATGTGTCAGCACTTCTGCACTTAAAGCCTCACTGCTCTGGGAATTTCCCAAAAAGGCTGCACCACCGATGATCCCCACAATCAAGATCAAAATGGCAAACACTGCGCCCCCGCCTGCCATCAATGCCGCAAACACTGCCTTTACCGCATGGGTGGCAGCTTCCGCTATAGCTTTCAGTCCTCTGGCAGTTGTTTTGGCTGTCTTGGCACTTTGTCTTGCTGCCTGGGAGAACAACCCATGGCAGCCCGTTTTGCTTCCCTTGCCGCCCTCATGGATGTCAGCGCATGCTTTTTTTGTAAGATTGCCTGGGTTTTCACCTTCTGAGATGAAACCGGGGACGCTTTCACCATACGAGGCGCTGTTTTTACTGCCAGCTTCTTTACGCCACGATAGGCGGCAGAAGCACTTTCTTTTCCAGCCCGCTGTTCCACTCGTTCGATCCGGTTTCCGGCATATTCCACCGGAGATTCCTCCCCGGTTTCTCTTCCTACCTTGTCTGCCGCCATCCGGGATTTTTCTTTCGTCTCCAGCATGGCAGAACGCACCAGTTCTTTAGGAAGCCGGGAAGCAGGATTGCGGATCTTCGGGTTCTGATCCCTTACCTTTTCTTTGATGTCTTTCAAACACACACCTCCCTGTATCTTCTTACCGTTCCATGCCCGGTTTCTTTTGTCTCTTCTGCTGTTCTTCCAGTTTTTCCAATTCTTTTACCGCTTCCTGTACCAGTGGATGATTGGCATAATAGGGAACACAGGACAATAGTTCCTTTCCCCTTTCACCCGTTGCTAATGGATACTCCCCTTCATTATAAAGAGGATCGTCTGCATGATGCAGGGAAAACTCCAAAGACGGAACCATCTGTGGGGAACGCTTACAAAATCTCCGGTACTTTCTCATGTAAGTCCATCGGGATCTTTCCGCAGATGTTTTTCAGCTCTGCCATAACCTTTCTACTGCGCACCTCTGCAATCCTGCCGGAGGCTATATCAGCTGGGGGATTGACTCCCACCACTGATACCAGCTTGTTTCTCACCACCTATAGAGGTGGAAGTCATCTCCCAGCCGATATAATGAATTATATGAAAAACTTTGTTGCCTTTTAACCAACTATGAAACTGGAGAAAATCCTGTCAATATCAAAGATTTTTACCTCCTGCTTGTTGAAATTCAAAACAATTGGGAACTCATTGTTGCTTGTACATAATCCACAAAAAGTCATAGTTCTCCATATTTTGAAATCTATGACTTTTCATTTTCAGCAGTTTTTGGATCCTCTTACCAAACGAACGTTTTAATCATGAGTACCTAAACAATTTTTCAACGTATTCTTTCATAATACCCATTTTTATGGAGAGTTATCGTTCCACCATTCACAGCACCACCCAAGGATCCTGCCGCCTTGTGTTTAGCATATGGATCATTAGGATTAAGGGCAATCAACTGTTGATATGCATTAGCTACCGAAAGTCGAACTCCAATTCTTGTAAACACATTTAAAATCATACTTTCTCTGCCTCCTTTAACATAATCAAAATACGATTAATATAATCCAAAGTCTCAGAATCAGAACGTTCCAAAAGCTTAGTAAATCGAACAATAGCTTCCAATCGATCAACCATCGGAAGTTTGTCCGTTTTCACCTCTGGTGTAGGTATTTCAATATAATTTAAAAGACGTTTTCCTACAAGATATTTATCATATCTGCCACCACATCTTTTCAACAAATATGTTGAAATACCTCTAAGATGATTACCTACTGAAAATGTATCTACAATCTCTTCAGGAATTTTTAATTCAACTACAACCTTATTGTCATCGGCTAACATAGGATACTGCAATTGAACATCATATCTTAAGTTCAAATTTAACGATGCTGATTCTGCTGCTTTACGAATATCATAAATTGCATCTGCCGCTTGAATACTAGAATCTGTAAATTCTATTTGAATTGTTTTTGAAACTAGCATATAATATACCTCCATTCTATAACACTTGTTACTGGTGTTTTTAATTCTCATATGAAGTATATCAGTTTTCTCTTTTATTGTCAATAATAGTTGTTATTCATGTTAACAATTTTATATAGCACTATACCCTACTTATAATAAAAAATCAATCTACAGTAAGCATTAACTTTTTCTGTTTGTACCCATTCATATTACTAAATAAAAACCGACAGATAGACTCTCAAATCTCCTGCCGGTTAATATCCATTCTAATATTTTTTATCTTTAATTCTGACTAATACAGTCACTGAATACTAATTTTAGTTTTTTCTTTTCTTTTTCGGTCAACATACTATTACGTGATATTTCACATTCTATACCGGTTAATTCTTCATCCGGTAAATGATATACATACTTCAAAACAAAAAATAAAAATTCAAATGGCATCACGAAATGTTCTATCGGAATTCTCAACGCATTTCTTTCTGTTCCGATATGCATATGTATAAGACTATGATAATATTCCTTTCTCCCTACCTCTTCGAAATCTACCCTTACAAAATTGCTAATCCGTCTGTGAAGTTGTATGAAATTAATTTCTTCCTCATTATTTTCGTCGGTATATTCTTTTCCATTTTCACTATCATTCCTAAAACTAGGAAGATATGATAGAATGTGACTAGTAACATTATTGTTGTCATTAAACTCATAAAATAAAAATACCATAGAGTCATCCTCCAACAAAATCGTATACTGACAATTATACATCATCTTATCAAATGCTTCCATATATGAATGGAAACGAATCTTATCAGCCTTATTTCCTATAATATTTTTTGTTTCATGATAATCATTGACATCATTTATAATATGAATTTTTTGTTGGAGAACAGGCAGTGCCCAAAACTGTTCTCTCACAATTTCTTTTTCCGACAGTATCTTATCTACTTTATTCATTTTCACTATACTCTTGCAACTTACCTATTAATTCTGCAATAGATCCTGCTCCCACTTGTTCTTTTAAAATTTCAATGGTTAATTCTTTATTGTCTTTCAAACTCTTAAACGCCTTTTCATATGAATTCGCATTTTTTGCTTCTGTCTTTGCAATGGTCTTCATTTTATGTAACTCATTTTCAGTTGGATATCTAAAATCTAATGTAAAATTCTTTTCTTTTATCTCATTAAATTCATTTATCAATGTTGTCATCGCAGAACTTTCAACTCCATATATATATACTTTAAATTTTGCCCGAGTCATGGCTGTAAATAATCTGTTTCTTGAGTACGTTTGCATTGCACTCATGGTCTGTGCATTCAGTATAAATACAATATTTGCTTCATTTCCTTTTGCTCTAAATATAGTAGTATATGGAACACTTCCTTTTCTTTTAAACCGTAGCGCATTATCTTTATTTACCAAATGCACTTTGCTTACGACATCTGAATTTTCACTTACTTTCTCTACAAAAAGTTTCTTAAATACATTAAAATTATCTTGAAATGAAATACTTGCCAAATCAATTACTAAAATATCTTCAGGCACCACATCTTCATCTTTTATCAAATGGCAAATTTCATCACAGACAGCTGCATACTGCTCTTTTTCCTCCTCAACATCATGTATTTCTACACAATTTTCTGGACGTTTATCGATTACCTCTTTTCTTCCAAGCACAACATCTCTACCATATGCAAGTTTTCCCGACAACTCTTCATAACCTATTGCTGTCCAGATAGTATAATCCTGCATCATATTAATAATATCGATATCCCCCTGCTTATTTCTCCGATAAATTCCTAATCCTAATGCATGAGCTGCCACGATTATATCTTTCGGAGTTCTATAACAAATACTCAAATTTATATCTTCGCATTTCGCCCCCTGAAAAATACTAGTTTTACTCGGCATGCTGTCTGAATTATCATTTAAAGACTGTAGCTCATCATATGCGTAAATCATTTTCCCATTATATTTTAATGTTGACAATGCCAATTTAAAAAAACCTAATGAAAAATCCTGTGCTTCATCTACAAAGATATAGTCATATAATTTTTTCCCTTTCCCCCCTAATTTATTAAGTAGGTTTTTGCACACTTTATCAAATTTATTTGAACCTGATACATCATTATATCCTTCTCGTGCAATATTGTTTTCTTTACATGCCCTTGAATAAAATCCTTCCATTTCATTTCCACCCCAGGAATGCAAAATATGAATTTTAGACATGTCTGGTTCTTTATATTTTTCGAAATCTTTATAGAAATTCACAAACAAATCTTTAATGTATTGTTTAAGCGACTTTGTATAAAAAACATACACTAATTCTAAATCCCTATTCTTATAATGCATATATGCCATTTTCTTTACAAGAAGTATGGTTTTACCACTCCCCGCCAATCCTCTAATCCTTGTATGCGTTGTTGTTTTCTTATAAATTGTTTCGAACTGCTCTTGATCTAACATATTAATTTCATTATTTCTACCTTTAATCAATGCACCCAAAGTATTTTCATTTTGAATTTCTCTATCATCTGTATGATTAAGCCCATATATATTTTGAATAATTGCATTTATTTCTCTATAATTACGCTCTGTAAGACAATCCTTCGAATTTTGCAACAAACTAAGTACATTCTCCGGTGAATCAATATGAACAGCATGTAAAATATTTGCATTTCCCCACAAAAGATTACTCAATTCTGAACTTTCCATCAACATCTTTGTTAAATGTCTTTGATATACTTTCATTTCCTGTTCATCTGCATATATAGATATAATACCTTTTGAGCAAATTATACATGATTTCATAATAGTTTCTTTGCCATCTAATTCTATGAAAGGATATCCATAATACATAGAAATCTCTCCCAAATAATCTATTTGTTCTATTTTTTTAATAAGTGCATTTATCTTTACTTCAATCTCTTCTGGCAAATCATCTGCATTTCCAAATATTCGCATATTAACCCTCCATATTGCTATCATTGAACTTATTCTTATTGTACCATGTTTTTGTAATGCTTTCTACTCTAGTGCCTTCTAAGAATAGAAGCACCCCCCTCAATTTTTCAGTGAAAAATACACATGTCTCTCTATTCCTTTATCTGAATCTTTTTCCCATTCTTTTGTCCATTTTTCTAGTTGTTCGTTAAAACGATTTTCTGTCAAAGTTCCCGCCTCTAGTGCAATCTGGTCTTTCTCATCATCCATGACATAGATAGATTTTTTTGTAACACCCAATCCACTAAGTATATTTTGTAAATCGTGGCATACTGAATTCGGAATTTCTATTCTTTTCAAAAATTCTTTCGCATTATACAAATAGTCAATAGGCCAAACCATTTGACCATGAATCGTAAAGTTTCCGGATTGTCTACACATTCTCATATCATTTTTAGGTCCATAAAAAGCTACAGGGAATATTTCTGGAATAGGGACATTTTCTACATTATACACCCTTTTTTCAGAACATGTACTTTCATTGAATTTGGCAGGATCCAAAATATAAAATCCCGCTGATTTTCCTTCTTCTCTCTGATCTAGAGCAAAAAATAATGCCACAACAGCATCCGTAGTCCAATCCAAAAGCCTTGTTCTTACGCCATAATGCTGTGCTAAACATAAAGTTTCTATATATGACATCGATTCATTATAGAGATTTTTACTTTTTAATAAGTTTATAAATGTATGTATGTAAATTCCATCTGGAATAACACATTCATCTCCATGAGTACTAAATATCTTTAATGGATATGGCTTCACACGCCGTCCAAACTGATCCCTGATTACTTGGGCTATACGAATAACTGACGGAAGCAATGCAAAATCAATATCTGCTTGCCCTCGAAACCATTTATCGCCCATTTGATTTTCTTCTACTATAATAGACAATAGATGTTCTATGGAATCTATTTTTATTGCTTCTATCGGTTTAAGTCTATTAGTTATATCCATACCCTTATCTCTCCGTTCTTTTTCAATTTATTCTAAATCAGCATTCCTAAACAAGTACTATGAATTTTCATTTCCTCATGTTGTAACATGAAATGCATTAACCACTTTTACATATTGTACCAAGTCGCTAGCGCGACGGCTAGCCCCCAATACATGAAACCACTACTTTTTCAAAAAAAATAGCAGTTTTTGTGTATATCCTGAATCCGTGAACCTTGTTTCAAAATGAAAAGGCACACAGGAAATGTTTGCCATATTTGTTATTGTACACTAAATTTTGAAAATGCTGCATAATTTTGCGTTCAAAAACAGACTGCACCATTTGTGTGCAGCTGCCATTGCCATATTCAGCTACCTGTTGTCAGGTGATGAATGCAAAGCTGTCATAAAGACGCTTGAAAGTAAATCTCCAGCGATTACTCCTTCCAATGGACAGTACCAGACGGCCGGCATGTTCTGTCAGATGTCCCGCAAACTGCATAAGATTACTGATCACCGTACGTATTCTTCGGCGATGTATTTTCTTCCGGCCGGGAGCATCCTTCTTTTTCAGCGATTCCTGCCCTATGATTCGAAGGATATTATATGCGATCATTGTCAGCTCCAGCACCAGTTTGTTGCTCTCAAACTTTCCCGACGGGAGTCTTTCAACATCCATGTCCGTCTTGATTTCACTGTGATACTGCTCACTTTCTCCGTGGGCATGGTAAAGATCAATGACTGTTTCGTCTGGCAGGGAAGTGTTTGTCCAGTATGTGCCCAGTTCTATATCGGGTACGATAAAATACTGCCCATATCGGTCAATGGTTCTTTCCGTGATCTCATAAATTGTGCGTATTCCGACAGTTTTCTCTTCGTTATCAGAAAGGGAATATGTCACATCCCGGAAGGTCTGTCCGGTATAAACAGTTTTCCCATCACGTGGATGCTGGATATTCTTGCAGCATTCCCTGACGGATTCCAGCCATTCTTCTTTACTTTCCTGTCTGGGATTCCGTTTTATGATGAAAGACACATTGTTGTATTTATAGCTTTCTTCCATAAAGATGCCTATGTTTTCAGATGCATCGTTGCCGGAATCCAGCCGGATGAGCAGTGGTTTTTCCGTCAGCTGTCTGCACAGTTCAATGGTCTCTCTCAGAAAATCAAGAGTTTCTTTCTGGCAGTGCTGTTTCCCAATCCGCAGTTCAAGATTCACGAGGTATCCTTCCGTGCCGATATATGCCATAATTGGTGCATATCCGTCAAAACCCTTGTAGGTACGGGATACGCCTTCCTTATTGGATTTCGAATTGTCAAAGGGGGTTACATCAATATCGACAGGAACAAAGCCGTTATCCAGGGCTGTCGGCTCTATGTGCATTTCACGCAGCATGTCGACATTTGCCTGCTGGATGTCTTTGCGCAGGGAATCCCCGATCATGTCAAAACGCTGACGGAGTGTTTCGGCGGAAGGAATCGCATAGGAGATGCCTAATGCGTATTTGTAGTAGTCAGGGTCATCCATCATTTCACGGACAGCCTCATACTGGGGTTTTCCCTGACAGAGCATACCAATATAGGTGAGGAGCACGTCTCCATTTTTTATCTGTTTCTGCAGATAATCTTTTGAAATTGGAGCACGGTTGATTTTTTTAACAAAACTGCTTTTCCCAAGTATTTGCCCTACGAATACCAGACCACTGGGAGTAATGAGCCGCTCATCGCTGAATTCAATGTGTATTTTCTTCATTGCACTGCCTCCGCCTGTCTTTTGATACTTTCATTATACAGGATAATGCATGATGATACAGTAAAAAAACAAAATTTTGTTTAACCTGGTGGGTGAAATAAAATGTATTGCGAAAATCAGTTTCCAGCAGGTATTATTGCTGAAAAACGGGATGTAACACTATGGTAAGTTTCACGGAATAAGGGGCTTAGTTAAATGTTATTTTTTCCTTTTGTTTTTCGTTCTGCTTTCTTTCTCGACTTCTCCTGCCTTTTGTCATACATATCGTGAATCCATTCTTTCACAGGAGCTTTCCATTGTTCGCTCTTATTAGGAATATTCTTAATCAGGCTCTTGGGATTAAGACACATCTCCTTTGCCATTCTTATTTCTTCTTCCCCAAGTTTGCATTTTCTTTTTGCTTCGTCCCAAAGTTGCTGGCTGTATGCCATGAAATCACATCCTTTCAAGATTTTCTTCTTGACAAACAATACATATACCTATATTATAGGTGTTAGAAAGAAACGAAGTTTACTACCGTACAGCTATTGCTCATGCGGCTTGCTCGTTTCTTTTTTGTTCTTACCAAATCATATTATAGATAAAGTTTTCCATCTGCATCACATCTTACAAGCATTCTTGTCGAAAAAATGTTATAACGCTCCAGATTTCCATCTTCATCATAAACCGGTATTCCAAATCTTGTATTATAACGATACCATCCAAATTGTGCCTTTGCACCATGTTTATTGTTATAATCAGGATACTGTGCCTTTTCAGAAGCAATCTGGATAAGTTCACCAATAGCAGGCGTAATGTTTGCCTTCGCTTTCATATTAGCATCTTTTAATCCCTTTGTATCATTTGAATGACTGAACTCATCCGGAAAATCAGAACCGATATATATTTTCTCTGAGGTTTCGGATATTTCAAAGTATTCTCCAATATATTCTTTCAGATACCTCTGCTGAATGGACTCCATCATAACAAGCATTGTAATCGGACTAAGCTCTGTTCCAAGGTCTCTGATACCATATACTACGAATCTGTTATCCACATCCACATTTGTCTGATGATTAAAAATGTTAAGTGAACCATTTACAAAAAGCTCAAGGGATAAGGCAATCTCTTTTGCCTCTTCCTCCGGCTGTGCCATAAGAATATCATAAAAATCACTCATAACCGGAATATATTTCTCCCTGCTCTTTTGTGACAAACACAATATCTGCTTTGAGTACATCAACGTCTTCTTGCAATGCACCAGAAATATATGAAGATGGCTTTTCAGCAATAATACAAATATTACAATGTAAACTGACTTTCCACCTTAATGTCTTAATATAAGTAATTGCTTTTCTATTTTTGATATATGTTTTTCGAAATCAATGAAAACATCTGTATTCGTTGGTAATGTTTCAAAATCAATACTTATCTGTGATAGTCCCCTCTCTTTTCGCAAAAAAGAAAACGATTAATGTCGTATAGAAACACAAATCCCTTTTTCCGGTTTTTTCGTTCTAATTTGCACGCTTATTTTTACCGGAATAACCGGA
>OBHX01001162.1_pt1 | contig 23400 bp, 18 predicted proteins | sample 1519331 | NCBI WGS metagenome assembly OBHX01 (sample SAMEA2602897, study PRJEB22501) | metagenome
CACGGGTCCGATTCCCGTTGCCAGCTTAACTAGAAAAAAGGCTGTAATCCTTGATCATAAATCAAGGGTTACAGCCTTTTTGGTGATTATGCAAATCGCATAAAACATATTAACATCCGAGTCTGAATAATTTGCAGATTGTGTTAAATAACTCGGAACAGCTATTGAAATTAAAACACATAGTTTCGTCCTCCTTATTTTCTTTGAAATCATGTCTTAGCTAAGTACAAATGAATTGTAACAAGTCTGTAACATTTTCACAATAGGAGTACATTGGAAACATGGGAAATATCTGGCCTTAGGATAAGCCGGGAGGAGTTGGCTCTTTCTCAAGTTTTGCAAACCAGCTATTAACGGCCTTGCTTACCTCGTCACGTTTACGAAAAGGAATCTGCACAATGGAGTGGTCTTCCATAATAAGGTCGTGCTGCAGAATTCCAGTGACATGGTTTAGGTTTACCAGATAGCTGCGGCCAACCGGAAGAAAACAGGCAACAGAGGCAAAGTCCTCGGTAAGCTGTGTCAGGTTTCCGGGAATCGTAAAAGTCTCTGATATAGCGTGCAGCAGGACATTGTGCTGCCCGGTTTCAAAAAAGAGAATATCTGAGTAAGGAAGAGAATATTCCTTCCTACGGACAGAAAAGGTAAATACTTCATTGGATTCCTCTAAAAGAGTATCGCAGCGGCTCATGGCATTGAGAAAATCTGTGTGTGAGTAAGGCTTTTGCAGATAGTAAAGAGCATTTACCTCATAGCTTGCCATGGCATGTTCCGTAGAAGAAGTGGTGAAAATAATGCCACCCTCATAGCCCAGTGAGCGAAGGATACGTGCTGTTTCCACACCGTCCTGGTTATTCATATAGATATCTAAAAACAGCAGAGCCGGATAACGCTTTTCTTCCTTATAATATTGAATCATCTCTTCGCCCGAAGAAAAAAGTAGAATCTCCATATTACAATGATGTCTCGTGGCATATGTATTCAGATGATGTTTCAGCCGTAAGGCATCGCTTTCAGAATCTTCGCATAAGTAAATCAGCATAATTATTCTCCTGTATATAAAAAGTAAAAACACCGGATACGAAACAAGTATATCATATTGAAAGAAAATAAAAATCATTTTTTATCGACAATCAGGAAGATAAAATCACAATCTGGAAGAATTGGTTGCAAAATTTTAAGCGTTTTCTTAAGATAGAAACTGTGTGAACAAAAGAAATAGAAATAAAAAAAGGAGAGGAAATATGGGAAAAAAACGAAAAAAACGATGTCTGGCATTTTTGATGGCATTGGCTATGATGACAGGCTTATTTATGGGAGATGCTGCCGGACTACTGGTAAAGGCAGAGGATACGCCGGCATCCGTTAAAATAGGAATTACAACATTAGAGACAGGCTGGTATGTGAAGGCGGTGGATCCTCCTTCTACACCGGGACCAGCTGCAACGATTCGTGGCGTCGATAAAGTAGGGGAAGAACCGGAAAGTGGTGGGTATATTTATTTTGATAAAGATACGGCAACCATGACTGTATATAATGATATGGAGATTGCTACTTCCGGACCGAATCCGGTGACAGTAACAGGTGGAAACTTAACAATTTCCGGAGCAGGAAATTTTACTGTAGAAGGAACTTCTCCTGCATTTCTGTTAGCCGGAACCGGTGCTGCCGTTGTCACAAAGGATTTTACCGGAAATTTCAAGGTAACAAGTAATAGTAATGTAATAAACGGTGGCAGCAGATTTGAGATAGATACAACCGGTGATATTACACTGGAAACTGCATCAACGTCTTCAGAGCCAATTGCTTTGAGCAGTGGAGTGGTTGATTTAAGTGGAAAGAAAGTTACGATAACCGCACCATGTGGTATGATTGACAGTGGAGTATCCACACTGAACCTGACACAGACAGAAGGAGACCTTGTAATAAGTTCATCATCTCTTTGGTATCCAATTTTTAATGCAGATAATGTTACTCTGAAAAATACCGGTGGAAAGGTGGAACTGGAAAATACCAGCACAGCGGTGCTGACCAACAGTAGTCTTACCATTGAAGCTGCCGGAGATATTTCTTTAAAATCTGCGAATATAATAACATCCAAGAGTAATCCACAGGTGAGTTTAACTTCAACCAATGGGGATGTTACAATAGAACAGACTGCAAACCCTGTCATGGAAGTTGGTAAGCTGACGATTCGGGCATTGGCAGGAGCAGTAAGCATTTCAACTAATGCAACGGTACCGATGTTTTGGGGAGAACTTGATATAAAGGCAAAGAATGATGTGACACTGAAACAGAATGGAGCAACAAATTCATCACTTACCTGGATTGGAGGCAGTGGAAGTATTGAGAGTACTGATGGGGATGTTACAATAGAACAGGAAAGCAGCACATATGTGATTTCAACTTTGAATGCAGTCAGCCTGAATGCAGGTGGAACGGTTACGTTAAAGAGAAATACGGAAGGAACAGCATTAGCTTCCATGGTGAATGGGATTTTTGAAACAGGTGTAATCCAGCTTGTAGACGGCACAAAGAAAGGAGCCATCGTAGATGGAACCGTATATGCTGCCAGCGGATGTACGCATCCAAAGCGTATCAATGGAAAATGTGTTGTATGTGATGACCAGGAGCCGGTGGCAGCTATTGTAGATGCCAACGGAAATGTAACAAATTATAACAGTCTGTCCGATGCATTCCATAATGCCAATGAATATAATACCGTAAAATTATTAGTTGATTATAAGAACAGCAGTGAAGCAATTGATTTATCCTCTGTATATAAGGCTGTAAATCTTGATTTAAATGGGAAGAGTTTAACATTAGATGCATTCAATATCATGAATCACTTAAGCATTTCCAATGGAAAGCTGAACCTGAGTACGCTCAATGATGCAAATACTAGTCTTTCTGATAAATGTACATTAGAAAATGTGGAAGCGGATATCCATGAGATAAGTTGGACTGCAAATGGTGGCCTGGAATTAAAGAGCAGTAGACTTCATGTAGGTTCACAGGCATCCCCTTGCTCATTCTTTGTAGAAATGATTACAATAGCACCGGATGACGATTCTGTAATTACAGTAGAAAACATGATAAGTGGTCTGGCAAACTATAAAAATGTACCAGCAATGGAACAGGCATTGGACAAATTAATTCCTTTCGGATATTCAGTTTTTGTTGATACTGATATTACAGTACTGGATGAATCCGGAAATCGTGCCCAAAATCTGGTGCTTCGTAATAAGAAGCTGGCAGAAGCGGACATTACTTTAAGCCCGGCTGCCTTTGTCTATGATGGCACAGGAAAAGAGCCGGCTGTAACCGTAACGTATGATGGAATGACATTAACTGAAGGAAGGGATTTTACGGTTACTTATGTTGATAATATTGAAGTGGGTGATACAGCTGCAGCAATTATCAGTGGTTCCCGCTTTTTAGGCAGTGTAACAAAATACTTCAGCATTACCAAAGCACATCGTGGAGCACCAACAGGACTTACCGCAGTAGCAGAAACCATTGATGGCAAAAATGATGGAAAGATTCGTTGTGTGAATGCGGAGATGGAATACAGTATTGATGGAACTACCTATACCGCAATTACAGAAAATGAATTGAACGGACTTGCCGACGGAACTTATCTGGTACGTTATCAGGAAACACGCAATTATTATGCGTCTTCTGCAACACAGATTGTAGTAGAAAAAGGACTTCCTTCTTCCGACAGCTTAAACCCGTCAAACCCGGGCGGCGGAAATAATCCGGAAAATACACCAGGTGGAAGCACGCCAAATGAAAATAATAATGGAACGACATTAACCGCCGGAAGTAATGTTGTTACAACATTGCCGGGCGCATCTTCGGTACAGACACCGGCAGCAACAACGTCTGATAGCAGCACACAGGTTAAAACCGGAGACGACAATCAGATATTCCTATATCTTCTTGTACTGATTGCTGCAGCAGGAGTGGCTGCGGGAGCATATGGCAGATTAAATGCAGGACGCCGTATGAAATAAGTGAAAAGGGATATATCGGAAATAGAAAAGTCATGAAATGAAAAATAAAAATGCTGTACTTTCAGAAATGGGAGTGTAGCATTTTTCTGTTGCAAAGAACATAAGGACGCGGTAAAATGTAGCGTAGTCAAAGAAGAGGAGATAGAAGATGCTGACACAGTTTTCAAGAACCGAACTATTGCTTGGAAAAGAAGCAATGGAAAAATTAAAGAATGCAAAGGTTGCAGTATTTGGAATTGGCGGAGTAGGTGGATATGTCTGCGAAGCACTGGTAAGAAGCGGAGTTGGAGCTTTTGATCTGATTGATGATGACAAGGTATGTCTGACGAATCTCAACCGTCAGATTATTGCAACCAGAAAGACCATTGGAAAATATAAAACAGACGTCATGAAAGACCGTATTTTAGAGATTAATCCGGATGCCAGGGTAGAAGTGCATAAATGCTTTTTCCTGCCGGAAAATGCGGATGAATTTCCTTTTGAAGAGTATGATTATATCGTAGATGCAGTAGATACGGTAACAGCGAAGATTTCACTGGTTATGAAGGCACAGGAGATGAATGTGCCGATTATCAGCAGTATGGGAGCCGGAAATAAGTTAGATGCCAGTCAGTTCCGTGTGGCAGATATTTATAAGACAAAGGTATGCCCGCTGGCAAAAGTAATGCGCCGTGAGTTAAAGAAACGTGGCGTAAAGAAGCTTAAGGTGGTTTATTCCGAAGAGCAGCCAACCAGACCAGTTGAAGATATGGCAATCAGCTGTAGAACCAACTGTATCTGTCCGCCGGGAGCAGCCCATAAATGTACGGAGCGGCGTGATATTCCGGGCAGTGTGGCATTTGTGCCATCTGTCGCTGGACTGATTATCGCAGGTGAAGTAGTAAAGGATCTGGCAGCAAAATAAGAAACAGATAAAGAAAACCGGATGTGGAATCACATCCGGTTTTCTGTTTCTATTGATTTCCTTATCAGGAAAATTATTTCTGAGGACCTGCAGAAACAAGAGCTTTACCAGCTTCGTTTCCTTCGTATTTAGCAAAGTTCTTGATGAATCTGTCAGCAAGATCTAATGCTTTTGTCTCCCATTCAGAAGCATCTGCGTAAGTATCACGAGGATCTAAGATGCCTGAATCAACGCCTGGAAGCTCTGTAGGAACTTCAAAGTTGAAGAATGGAATCTGTTTTGTAGGAGCGGTTAAGATAGCTCCGCTTAAGATAGCATCGATGATACCACGGGTATCTTTGATGGAGATACGTTTTCCGGTTCCGTTCCATCCTGTATTAACCAGGTATGCTTTTGCTCCGCTCTTCTCCATTTTCTTAACCAGCTCTTCAGCGTATTTTGTCGGATGCAGTTCAAGGAATGCCTGTCCGAAGCAAGCTGAGAATGTAGGTGTAGGCTCTGTGATTCCACGCTCTGTACCAGCAAGTTTTGCTGTAAATCCAGACAGGAAGTAGTACTGAGTCTGCTCTGGAGTTAAGATAGATACTGGAGGCAGTACTCCGAATGCATCTGCGGAAAGGAAGATGACATTCTTAGCTGCTGGAGCAGAAGAGATCGGGCGGACAATGTTCTTAATGTGGTTGATTGGGTAAGATACACGGGTGTTTTCTGTTACGCTCCTATCAGAAAAATCGATTTTTCCGTTAGCATCTAATGTTACGTTCTCAAGAAGAGCGTCACGTCTGATCGCATTGTAGATATCCGGCTCGGAATCTTTGTCAAGGTCGATAACCTTAGCGTAGCATCCACCCTCGAAGTTGAATACGCCGTTGTCATCCCAACCATGCTCGTCATCACCGATTAAGAGACGCTTAGGATCGGTTGAAAGGGTTGTCTTACCTGTTCCGGAAAGTCCGAAGAAGATAGCGGTGTTTTCACCGTTCATATCTGTGTTAGCAGAGCAGTGCATGGAAGCGATGCCCTTTAATGGCAGATAGTAGTTCATCATAGAGAACATACCTTTTTTCATTTCTCCGCCGTACCATGTATTAACGATAACCTGCTCACGGCTTGTAATGTTGAACATTACTGCTGTCTCAGAGTTTAATCCTAATTCTTTGTAGTTTTCAACTTTTGCTTTAGAAGCATTGTAAACGATGAAGTCCGGCTCAAAGTTCTTTAATTCTTCTTCAGTAGGCTGGATGAACATATTTGTTACGAAATGTGCCTGCCAAGCTACTTCTACGATGAAACGGATAGCCATACGGGTATCTTTGTTAGCACCACAGAAAGCATCTACTACATAAAGTTTTTTGTTAGAAAGTTCTTTGATAGCGATGTCTTTTACAGCACTCCATGCTTCCTCAGATGCTGGATGGTTGTCGTTCTTGTATTCATCAGATGTCCACCATACAGTGTCTTTGGAGTTCTTGTCCATAACGATGAATTTGTCTTTAGGGGAACGACCTGTATAGATACCAGTCATAACATTGACTGCGCCAAGTTCACTTTCCTGACCTTTTTCATAGCCTTCCAGTTCTGGCTTGGTCTCTTCTGCGAATAATGTTTCGTAGGATGGGTTGTAGACAATTTCTGTTGTTCCAGTAATGCCATACTTGCTTAAATTGATTTCTGCCATTTTGTTTTTACCTCTTTCCTTTAAATATAGTAATATGATAATCGCCCGCAAAAAGCAGGTTTTTATGATATCTTGACTGAGAAACTATAAATCCTAGTTACGTCATCACAATTATTATACATAAATAAGTCATAAAATCAATAAAAAAACTGCGAAATTTTTATAAAGTGAAGAAAGTTGAAAGATTTTCCCCCTAAAGAATTAGCCTCCTGCTTAAAAATGCCGCCATATAATTCGGCAGAAGTCCGTTGCGGCAGAACCCCAGACAAGCTATAATACAAAGTAAGAGAAAAATATAATCTTACTTTGTAGGATAATCCTGTATAGAAAAGGAGCACATGGGCTATGAAGATATTTCACTTATCCGACCTTCACATCGGATTGAAATTAATGAATCATGATTTAAGGGAAGACCAGGAATATATCCTGCATCAGATTGTAGAGCGGACCAGAGAAGAAAAACCGGATGCCATTTTGATTGCAGGAGATATTTATGATAAAGCAGTGCCGGCGGCAGAGGCAGTAGAGGTATTCGATCATTTTATCAATGAACTGACGGAGATGGTGCCGGAGGCTGTCCTTATGATGATTAGCGGAAACCATGACAGCGCACCAAGAGTGAACTGTTTCCGAAGCATTTTATCAAGACAGCATTTATATATGATAGGAAAGCCGCCTGAGACGAAAGAGGAATACATTGAGAAAGTGACATTGACGGATAAGTATGGAAAAGTGAATTTTTATCTTCTGCCATTTGTGAAGCCGTCTATGGTAAAGCAGATTGTGGGAACGGATGAAAATGATAACAATCTTTCTTATGATGCAACTTTGCATAAGCTTCTGGAAAGAGAAAATGTAAATGAAGCAGAGCGGAATGTGCTGGTGAGCCACCAGTTCTATCTGCCGGCAGGAAAAGCGGCGGAGGATGTTGAGCGGATGGATTCCGAAATCCGCACCGTGGGAAATATTGATGAAGTGTCTGCGGATGTGTTGGAGCGGTTTGACTATGCGGCATTGGGACATATTCATAAGCCTATGACCGTGGGAAAAGAGTGTTATCGTTACTGTGGAACACCTCTTGCCTGCTCCGTCAGTGAAGCGGGACAGAAAAAAGGCATTATTATGGTGGAACTGGAAGAAAAGGGCAGGCTTTCCACCGGAGTAATTCCGTTAAAACCACTGCGTCAGGTGTGTATTGTGGAAGGGGAATTAGAAGAAGTATTAAAGCAGCCATCCGATAATTTTGTAACTGTGATTCTTACCGATAAGGTGGATGTCAATGTCTTTGACATGCAGGATCGGCTGCGTCATGCATTTCCCAATTTGCTGGAAATCCGAAGAGAAACGCTGCACAAAGCCAATTATGAAATGGAAAAATTCCGGCATGAGGCAGAGCTTGATGCCTTTTCGCTATGTTGTGAGTTTATTGGAGAGATGAACGAGGAAGAGAGAGAAATTCTTAAGGAAGTCATCAATAAAGTAGAGGAGGAGAGTGAGTTATGAGACCATTAACCTTGGAAATGCAGGCATTTGGGTCCTATGGAGACCGGACGAAAATTGATTTTCGAAAACCATCCCAGAATTTATTTCTGATTACCGGAGATACCGGTTCCGGCAAGTCCACTATTTTTGATGCCATAGCCTTTGCGTTATATGGAGAAGCCAGTTCCACAGCTAATAAAAAAAGTGGAACAGAGCTGCAGAGTCAGTTTGCCACAGCAGGCGCAGAGCCTTATGTGGAATTGAAATTCTGTGAAGGAACAGAAGAAAGCGGCGTCTATACAGTGCGCCGTGTGCCAAGACATGTCCGCCCATTGAAGCGGGGAAGCGGTGAAAAAGAAGAAAGCGAATCCGTTACCTTAATCATGCCGGATGAAATCGTTTATTCACAAAAGGAAACGAATCAGAAAATCATTGATATTGTCGGGCTGAACAAGGGGCAGTTTATGCAGGTGGCAATGATTGCCCAGGGAGAATTTATGGAACTGCTCCGGGCAAAATCCGATGAGAAAAAAGTGATTTTCCGAAAATTATTCCACACAGAAAAATATGAAAAGATTGCCAATGAATTAGGAGACCGGAAAAGAAAATTAGATGCAGAGATTGCCACAATCCGTACGAAGTTTCATGCCAAAGCTGAGAATGCGGACATACCGGAAGCCTTTGAAGAAGCCGAAGCCCTGTTGGCATTGAAAAAGAAGATGCAGCAGGCGGATGCAAAAGCACCGGAGATGGAACGCTTTTTAGAATTGATGCAGCAATTGTGCCAGTATCTTAAGGAAGAGGGAAAGAAGAAAAAGAAGGAAGCAAAAGAAGCGGAAAAACTGCGGGAGCATTGCAGGAGTGCGTTGCAGGAAGCGGAAAATCTGCAAAAATCCTTTACCCAGATGGAAGAAGCACAGCGGGAGTTGGCACGCCTTTTTGAAGCGGAAGAGGAGATAAAAGAGACTGCCCGGTTAGAGCAGATGATAAAGCTTGCCTATGATGCAAAGCAGCTCTATCAGCAGTATGAAGAAGCGGTAAAGAGACTGGAGGATTTAAAGGCAGAACAGCAGAAATTAGAAGAAAAGCTGCCGGAGATAAAGAAAGCTTTAAAAGAGGCAGAAAAGGAAAGAAACTTAGCAGAGGCGGAAAAGGAAACACAGCAGAAGAATTACAGTATTATAGAAGAAAAAGTAAATCGCACGAAAGCGGCATTGAAAGAAATAAGAAAAGCCGCACAGGAAGTAGAGCAGAGTAAAGATGCTTTGCAGCAGGCGGAAGAGACGGAAAAAGAGACAAAAGAAAAAAGCACTGTCTTAGAGCAGAATATCGTGCAGTGGAAGAAAGAAGCAGAAGCCTTCGAAGAAATTGAAGTAAGGCAGTTACAGATTACCGGAAAGAAAAATGCTCTTGCAGAAATCGAAGATGCCGTAGCAGAGATTACAGAATCAAAGCAGCTTCTTGGTAAAGAAAAGAAAAAGGAGGAACATGCAAAAGAGATTTATCGGGAAGCATCCGGACAGTATCAGGCAAAGCAGCAGGAATACGAAGCATATCGTAAGCGGTTTTTCGATGCGCAGGCAGGTATTTTAGCAAAGGAATTAAAAGAGGGAGAGCCATGCCCGGTCTGCGGTTCCATGGAACATCCAAAGCCATGCATTGCGGTAGAAATGCAGGAAGAATTAAGCCGGGAAAAGTTAGAAGCTTTAGAAAAAACGATTGCAAAGTTACAGCAGAAGCAGGAAGCGGCATCTACAGAAGCCGGTGCATGCCACGTAAGAAGAGAGAACCGGGAGAAAGAGTTGGCAGAAAGAAAGAAAAAGTGCCGGAATAAAATAGAAGACTTTGGAAAGGAAGCAAACCCGGCAGCCGATAATGAAATAGAACCGTGGCTTGTCGCGCAAAAGAAAAAGCTTGCAAAAGAAGAAGAAACACTTTCTCAGGAGATAAAAAAGAAGAAGGAATTGTCTCATAAATTAGAAGAGGCAGAAGCAAAAAAGATTGCACTTCAAAAAGAAGAGAAAGAAGCAACAGAAAAGAAGCTATTGGCAAAAGAGCAGTTTGACCGTTGTCAGGCAGCTTACACAGAGCGGAACCGCACCCTTGACTATACATCTGAAAAAGAAGCGGATGAAGTCTTGGCAGAAGCACAGCAGAAGAAGGCTTCTGCAGAAAGTGCATATGCAAAGGCTGATAAAGAAAAGAGCCGCTTAGAGGAAGAGAAAACCGGTACACAGACAGGCATTGTCCGTTGTGAAAGAGAACTTCCGGAACGGAAAAAGGAAGCAGAAGCCAAGCTGCAAAAATATGATTTATATATAGAAGAAAAAGATATTTCCAAACTGGAATGGCAGACTCTGGTGGAGCAGTATTCGATAGATGCCATGGAAGAGATGCGGCAGAAAAGGGAAGATTATCAGAATCAGAAGACGATGTATCAGAGCCGCTATGAGACAGCGAAAGAAACTGTAGGAGAGAAAGAAAAACCGGACGTAGAGAAGCTTTCAGAGGAACTTAAGGCAGCAGAGGAGCAGAGTAAGCTTGCAGGCAGGGCAGCCAATGAGTGGGAGATTTCTAATCAGAAGGATACGGAAATCTTAGAAGCGGTAGAGGAAATATGGAGCGGGCGGCAGCAGGTATTAGAGCAGCACAACCGTATAACACGGCTTTATACTGTCATTTCCGGAAATGTGTCCGGCAGCCGTATGGATTTGGAGACCTTTGTGCAACGCTATTATCTGGAGCGGATTCTTTATGCAGCAAACCGCCGTTTTGAAGAAATGTCAGCAGGACAGTTTGAACTTAGAATGTTTGATGAGAAGAAGGCTGCAATCGGAAAGAACAAGGGACTTGACCTTATGGTATATTCCAATGTAACCGGAAAAGAGCGGGAAGTCCGTACGCTTTCCGGAGGAGAATCCTTTATGGCGGCGTTATCCATGGCATTGGGCATGGCAGATGAGATTCAGGAAAATTCTGCTGCCATACATCTTGATATGATGTTTATTGATGAAGGCTTTGGTTCCCTGGATGAGCATGCAAGAGAGCAGGCAGTCCGGGTATTAAAAGAGATGGCAGGCGGCTCAAAGCTTATTGGAATCATTTCCCATGTAACAGAATTAAAGCAGGAAATGGAAGACCAGCTTCTTATTACAAAAGATGAAGAAGGAAGCCATGTCCGCTGGCAGTTAAGCTAGCGGATAGGCTCCCTGTTCTAACATTTCCGTCACCATGGAAGCCATAGCGGAAGGATGTTCTTTCATTCCGTTTTGCAGCCATTTTAAGAAAACATTATAGAGCGCACCGGAATAAAAGTAGACTTTATACCGGTGAATATCATTATAAGGCATGTCACCCATATGATTTTCTAATTCCTGATCAAAAAGGTCTAAGTAAATGTATGCAAGACCTGCCTTATATACACTTAAAATAAATTTCTTGTAAGTCTTAAAATACCGGAAAATCAGTAAAATTGCCTCATAGCTGAAAAAGTCATTTTCAAGCTTTTCTGCCCTCTTCCGGTATTCTTCCATAATATCGTCCGTAATTTTAATCAACACTTCTTCCTTGGAATGAAAATTCCGGTAATAGGAAGATCTTGCTACTCCGGCAGTGGTAATAATATCGGTTACGGATATATCGGAAAATGCTTTGGTGTCCATGAGTTTGGTCAGGGCACGGGCAATCTTTAATTTTACCTGGCGGTTTGCTTCGTATCGTTTGTCTGTTTCTTTCATTTGAATGCTCCTGTTCGTATGTGCTATGGATGTGTGCCGGTGGGTGGGACAGTCGCTTTATATTTGTTATTACGATTTGTATTTGATACATACATTGCTTCTAACGTCAAAGAGCGGTTTTTCTTGCACTGCATTTTTCTTTTGCCGATAAAGCCTGTCTTTCCAATGTTTGACAGTATGCCGGACTCTGTTCGCCTGAATGCGGATACGATATATGCAGTCTGTTAGAGACGCTTAGAATTCCGGCAGCAACCGGCAACGCTGGCACAGGGACGTGCCAGCGAGGCACATCTTAAGCATGGATGCGAATATGTGCCGGGTGCCGGAAGATACGGAAACTTTAACGGAATTCTTAGCGTCTCTTTCAGACGGAATATGGTATCCGCATCAGACGGACAGAGCCGGCATCCGGTCAAAGCAACGGAAAGGACAGCCTGACAGCAAGAAAAATACAGTGCTAAGAAAAATAACGCTCTTTGCGTAATGAACCAATGCACATATCAAATGCAAATCGTAAGAAACGAATATCATATTCTGTCCCACCCACCGGCACACATCCGTATCATGATACAAAATGATATAAAATGTCTCACATCAAACCGTTGAAAAAAGGGAAAACTATGCTACAATGCTACTTATGCAGCCACAACAATGTGATATAAATTATCTCACATATAGTGTGGCATAGATACAGACAACAGTCAAGAGATGGAGACGAAAATGAAGATAATTACAGATACAGGATCTGATATATTAGAAATCGAAGCAAAGGCAATGGGCGTGGATCTGGTGCCGATTTCGGCAAACTTTGAAGATGTTATATTTGACCGGAATACAGAAGAGAATTTCAAAGCATTTTATGAGAAACTGCGCAGCGAGGAACAACTTCCGGTATCCAGCCAGCCATCACCGGCAGCATTTTTAGAAAAGTATGAAGCGGCAGAAGAAACAGGGGAAGAAGTGTTGGTGATTCTTATTTCCTCGAAGCTTTCGGGAACTTATAATGGGGCAGTGCTGGCGAAGGAAATGTGCGGATATGAAAAGATATATATCGTGGATTCCCTGCAGGCATCCTTATCCTTGCGGCTTCTGGTGGAGTATGCCGTGAAGTTAAAAGAAGAAGGCAAAAGTGCAGAAGAGATTGCAGGAATCTTAGAAGAAGTAAAGAACCGCACCTATCTTACCGGTGTTCCGTCCACATTATTATATTTGAAAAAGGGCGGACGTATTTCTCCGGTAGTTGCAGCAGTGGGAAATGTAATGGGAATCAAGCCGGTGCTGCTGCTCCGGAATGGAGAGATTGAAGGATATTCCAAAGCCCGCGGCATGAAAGCGGCCAAAAGCGGAATGCAGGCATTTTTGAAAAAAGGAGAAGTGGATAGCTGCATGCCGGTAGAATTTGCTCACAGCAATAACCCGGAAATGGGAGAGGAATTCCGGAAAGAAACCATGAAAGCATTTTCCTTGACAGAAAGCAGCTTACATGAAGTTGGAATGGCAATCGGAACCCATATCGGACCGGATGCACTTCTGATGGCATTTATTTTAAAAGAAAGCATGAAATAAGAATTTTCAGATTTAAGGATTCTTTAATAATTGATTCGTTATAGTAGAACCAGCAAAGGAAATAAAACTTTGCCGGTTCTTTTTTTGCTTTACAGGAAATTGCCTGCAAAGTAAAAAACGCTCCGCGAGGATGCACACTGCGGCACGAAACTTGCAAAGCGTGTTTCACGTAGTTGAGGTATACTAAGAGGATAGAAAGGAGCAGAAGATGTTTTGGGATATCTTACGCAAAGACTTAAAGCGAAAGAAAACAATTAATATTGTAATTTTGCTGTTTATTATTTTAGCTGCCATGTTTGTGGCAAGCGGGCTGAACAATGTACTGACGGTAGTAAATGGAACCGATTATTATCTTAATCAGGCAGACATTGGAGATTATGTAGTACTGACCCAGCAGGGGGATGGCGGTGTGCCGGAGCTTTTGGATACCTGTCAGTATGTAAAAGACTACCGCATGGATCATATTATGTATGCAACCAAAGGGAATATCAAGGCAGAGGGAAAAGAACTTGATATGGCAAACAAGGCAATGATCATAGAATCCATTTCCGAAAGTGAGATACATTTTTTCACAAAGGATAATAAGGAGCTTACAAAAGTGCCTGAGGGTGAGGTTTATGTCACAGGAAATTTCTTAGATGCAAATGATTTAAAAGAGGGAGATAAACTTACGATTACCCATGGCGAAAACAGTGTGGAGCTTACGATTGCCGGAAAAGCAAAAGATGCGCTGCTGGGTTCTGAATTTATGGGAAATAAAAGATTTATTTTAAATGAAGCGGATTATCAGAAATTTGCATCGGATGAAAGTCTTGCAGAATACCGTGGCGAGATCATTTATATTGACACAGACAATCCATCGGAAATAGCCTCTTTATTAAGCAATGCATCCAACATCCTATTTAACCGGGGACGGGGCATTTTTAAATTGTGTTATGTCATGGATATGATTGTGGCATTTGTGGTGCTGGTTTTAAGTGTATGCCTGATGATAGTATCCTTTGCAGTGTTGAAATTTACAATTACTTTTACGGTGACAGAGGAATACCGGGAAATCGGTGTTATGAAAGCCATCGGAATTACGGACTTTAAGATACGAAGCCTTTATCTTGTAAAATATCTGATGCTGGCTGTTGTGGGAGCAGCAATTGGATTCCTGGCAAGCATCCCATTTGGCAATATGCTTCTGCAGTCTGTGACAGAAAATATGATGTTGGGAAACAGTCATGCCATTACGGTAAATTTCATGGGCGCAGTCATTGTTATTGCAGTTACCATCTGGTTTGCATACCGGTGTACCGGAAAAGTAAAGAAGCTGACACCGGTGGATGCTATTCGAAACGGTCAGTCCGGAGAACGCTTTAAAAAGAAATCCATTTACCGGCTGGGAAAAAGCCGTTTTAACAGTACCTGGTATCTGGCAGTCAATGATATTTTAAGCAGTCCAAGACGGTTCCTTACGATTATATTGTCCTTTTTCCTCTGTTCCGTTTTTATGCTGGGAGTGGTTATTACAACAGATACCATGAAAAGTAAGAATCTGATTACGACATTTGGAAAAGAAAGTGATGTCTACATATCAGATGTATCACAGGCAATGGGGAATATGGCAGGAAAGACCCGGGCTGATTTGGCAAAAGAATTAGATGACCTGTCAGAAGAACTTACGGAAGAAGGCATGCCATCGGAAATGTCTGTTGAGATACAGTATACTATAAAGATAAACTTTCACAGCTTCATATAGGGTTTAACATGGGGGAGTATCAGAATTTTCTGGTGAAAGCAGATACAGAACGTTTGCTGGAAGTATTGCAGAATATCATAGAAAATGCTATAAAATATGGTAGTGGTAAAAAAAATTGGTATATCAATTTCGAGAGAAGAAGACTGTGTGCTGATTACCGTGGAAAATACAGGAGAAGTTCTTCCGGCAGAGGAACTTCCGCATCTTTTTGACAGCTTCTATCGTGGCTCCAATGCAGGAAGCCAGGAAGGAAGCGGACTGGGGCTTTATATATGCAGAAAGCTGATGCATAAAATGAACGGGGATGTTTTCCTGAAACAGGAAGAAAATCTTTTTTCGGTAACTGTGGTAGTGGGTATGGCAAATTAGTCAATGAAAAAGGCAGGAAGAAAATGTAATATGATAAAAGCAGTTTTATTTGATATGGACGGAACACTCATTGATACAGAGAAATACTATAGAATCTGCTGGCCTAAGGCAATGGCGCATTTTGGCTATGAAATGAGTGATGAGCAGGCATTGTCCATGCGTTCCTTAGGACAACCCTTTGCACCGGCGCATTTAAAGGAAATGTTTGCAGATGAGAATCTTGACTATCCGGCTATCCGGGCTTACCGGAAGGAATTGATGGAGGAATATCTTGCAAAGAACGGTATTGAGATAAAAAGAGGAGCTATTGAGTTATTGAATTTCTTAAAAGAAAAGAAAATCCGGCGGGCAGTTGCAACGGCAACCGACATGGAACGGACAGAAAGATATTTAAAGCAGATAGGACTATATTCGTACTTTGATGAAATCATCAGTGCAACCATGGTAGAACACGGAAAGCCGGCACCGGATATCTATACTTTTGCATGTGCACAACTTGGACTTGCTCCGGAAGAATGCCTTGCGGTGGAGGATTCGCCCAATGGGGTTATGAGTGCTTGTCAGGCAGGCTGTCAGGTGGCAATGGTTCCGGATCAGACACAGCCGGATGATGAATTAAAAAAGAAACTTACGATATGTGCAAATACACTGGATGAATTGAAAATTTTATTTTCATAAAATGGGAGAGGTAAGATGAATTTTTTATTTGATACTTCAATTGATGTGAACCGCAGACAGTTTTATGTGCTGGCAATGGGAAGCTGTATCGGAAATCTGGCAGGATTTATTGGAAATGCATTGATTTTCGGATGGAACGGAACAACGATTTTCTGTGGAATCTGTATGTTACTTATGGCCGCAGGAAGTTTCATTGGAATTAAAAAAGGTCAGATACGTTATGCGTCTTATTTAATGATAGCAGTATTAAGCCTTGTGGAATTTCCAACACTATATTATATATATCAGACGGGAACGATTGTATACATGGTACTTGCGATGGTAGCAATTGCGATTTTTATTCCAACCGGAAATGCAATCCGGTTTGCCGGCATAGTAATTGTCGCCGATGTGGCAGCAGTTATTTTAGCCTATATGAGACCGCTGGAAAGTGAAAAACTGTCAAAAGAAGTCGTGCTGCAGAGCACACTTTGTTCCCTGCTGATCGTTTTACTTTGTGTCTTTTTGATTTCTATCCTGCTTCAGATGCAGAGACAGAGGCAGGAAGAAGAAGTAAAGAAGTTGAATGAACAGTTGAAAGATGCCGCAGATAAAGATGCACTGACCGGACTCTATAATCGTCGTTATTTAAATCAGTATCTGGGAGAACTTATTCTGGATGAGAAGGAAGAATTTGATGCGGTACTGATTGATCTTGACTTCTTTAAACATGTGAATGACAATTACGGACATGGGTTTGGAGACATTATTCTGGTGGAATTTGCAAGACTTTTAGCGAAGCATGTAAAGAATAAAGGGATTGCAGTACGCTTTGGTGGAGAAGAATTTATGCTGGTTTTAAAGGGGATGAACACGGATGAAATCGGTAAAATGCTAGAGCATATAAGACGGGAATATAAAGAATTTACAAAGCATGAAAAGAATATCGAATGCTCTTTCAGCAGCGGAGTACAGCATTATACAGAAGGAATTGCTGTTACGGTATTATATCGCTTAGCGGATGAGAAACTTTATGCGGCAAAGGAGCGGGGAAGAAACCAGGATGTCTTTGATTTAGAATCATAGAAAGATAAAAAAGGGGGAGAGAAATGAAAAAGGAATATCAGGAGGATTCATTTATGAAAGGAAAAAGTTTTTAGCAATGATATTAAGTGCAGCGTTGGGAATGTCAACGTTTGCGGCTTGCGGAAGAAGAGTCGTGGAGCCGGAGAAAAAGACCACAGAAACAGAGGCTGAGACTGGGACGGAAGAAACGGAAAACTCAGAAGAGGTGACAGAGGAGACAGAAACGGAAAATGTGGATGAAGATGACATTTTTGCACAGCTTGCAGGAGAAAGCTTTATGTTTACCAGCGGAGCCGGTGCATGGGATTCTACATTGATTTTATCCGAGGATGGCTCTTTTGTGGGAAATTATCATGATGCAGATGCAGGAGATAGCGGGGATGGATATCCAAATGGAACCCTTTACTATTGTGATTTCTATGGAAAATTCACCCAGCCGGAAAAGATAAATGATTATACCTATGAGATGCAGTTGGAGAATATTGCAACGAAGGAAACAGAAGGCGACACGGAAATTAAAGGCGGCGTGAAATATATTTACACGGGACCGGCTGGTTTGGAAGAGGTTTATGATTTATATATTTATCTGCCGGGTGCACCGTTAGATGAATTGCCGGAAAGATTCCTGGACTGGGCATCCATTGGTCTTACCGATGAGGATACGACGCTTCCATTCTATGCAATTTTTAATACGCTGACCTTTGATACCTTTTTAGGACCGAGTGGAGATAAGGTTACGGTAAATGATAAAACCACAACTTCCGATGTATCCATAGAGAGTGAATTGCAGAAAATCGAGGAGAAAGCAGCAGCCATGCAGGAAGACCTTTCCAGTGGAGAACTGACACAGCAGGAAATGAATACCCTGTCTCTGCAGTTGTATCAGTTGTGGGATAATGAGCTGAATTCTATCTGGAGCCGTTTAAAAGAGACTTTGGATGAGGACACTATGACGACTCTTACCCAGGAAGAGCGTGACTGGATTAAGACAAAAGACAGTGCAGTAGAGGAAGCCGGCAAAGATGCCGAGGGCGGAAGCCTGCAGCCATTATTGGAAAATGATAAGGCGGCAGAATTAACAAGAAACAGGGTATATGAACTGGCAGAGTATTTGAAATAAAAAGATATTTTAGCGAGGGAAAATGGTTACATTAAATGATTACTTATACTCCGGAGCAACGGTGTTCCGGATATTGAAAAAGTATACGCAGGACCTCCGGGCATCCGCAAAAGTATCAAAAAATGAAGTGGATCTGGTGCACTGCAATTTCCTGATTCAGATTATGGAGCTGTTAGAGCACAATGATTTCCTGACAGCGCAGTCCCAGAAAATCCGTGAGTTCTACAAATATATGGCAATGGAATATCCTTATCTTTCCTTTACTTTTAAAGGAAGAATCAAGTCACTGATTCGTGCGGAGGGCAAATTCAACGGCTATATTGTAGAGTACATTTATGATTATTATAAAAAGCATAAAAGCTATCCGGACATTGCAGAATTAAAGGAAAAGCTGAACTGCTTCCGTGATCTGATTGCATACCGGATTGTGATTTCCATGCCACGGTGTCATTTGAAAAATCATGAGAACCGCGAAGAAGAGGAATTAAAGCACCTTTATCAGATTGCAAATGTGCTGCCACAGTTTTTAGAGGAGCGTGGATTTACGGCAGAGTCGACAGGCGGTGTCTTAAGAAGCAGTTCCCCGCTTTTGGATGATGCTGTAAAACCATATTACAGGGATTATATCACCAGCGAAAAGGAGGACGATTACAAATCCTTACATATTACTTTTTATGATAACAGTGCGAGATGTTATGTGGAAATGCAGCTTCGCACAAAGCAGATGGACGATATTGCAGAAATCGGTTCCGCCAATCATATTAATTATGAGAAAAAACAGGAAGCATCCAGAGCACGCCGGGATACCATCCCGGAGGGAGAATGCATTTATTTTGATGAAGCTTATGAACGGTGCAGGCGTTTGCAGGAACTGGAGCTTTCCGGTGTGGATGTCGACATGTTTACAGCAGTAAGCAACAGCCTGATGAATGACGGCTGCGGCTTATACCGGGGAAGACTGATTCTTCCTTATGAGCATTTGTCGAGATTTCAGAATGATTTGATTGATTAGAAATAGAGCAGAATGGAAGCGTACGAAACGGAGAAGGCAGCTATGGGTGAAAATATGGAAAAGGAACAATGGATGAAAGAGAGTCTCCAGATGCAGAAGGCAAGCTGGATTCAGGATGAAATCACAAAGCGCAGAGAGCGGGAAGATGAGTTGCTGCAGCAGATTTTTATGGAACAGAAAATGTTGCAGGAACTGGACGAAGACATGGACGAAAATATGGCACATGCCAGAGAAGGCCGCAAATACCGGGAGGACATGAAGGAGCGGGTCAATGACCGGGTATATGAAATCCATGACCTGAGTGCAGATAAGCGAGAGGGAATGCGGGAATACAAATATGCATACCGCAGAGGCTACGCCCTTGCCATGTTTTTCTTTTCACTGGCACTGTGCGTCTTTGTAGGCTTTTTACATGGAATTACTTCACAAATCTGTCTGATGCTGATGTTCTTTACCGGCGTGCAGGCTGCCATTTTTGTACACCAGAAGCAGTGCTTCTTTCTCTGGAGACTCATCTGCGATATTTTCTCAGCAGTAGTTTTCCCGGTGATGCTGGTTCTCTTTATCGGTTATGAATTAAAGTACGGCTTCTATGATTTTCTACTTCCAATCTGCCTTATTGTAGGACTGGTGCTGCTGGCACTTACCACAGCATCCTATTTCCTCTACGATCCATACCGCAGTGCCCGTCGCAGAGTCGGTGATGCCAAGAGCATGATCCGTTCTATCGAGCGTTCCGCCAAAAAGCAGGTCAAGAAGAGCCAGAAGCAGCAGGCGAAAGACGAGCTTCGCCAGAACCGCCTGCAGCAGAAGGAGCAGGATAAAGCCGAGAAGCTTCGCATCAAAGAAGAACAGCGCCAGGAAAAAGAGCTTAAGAAAGCCGCACAGCGCGAAGAACAGCAAAAACTCCGTGACGCAAAGAAGCAGGAAGCCTTAGAGAACCGCGAAGAGAAGAAGCTTGCCCTCAAGGACGCTGTGGCAGCCAAGAAAGAGCAGTTCCGGGAGAAGTTCCGAAAGGATGGGGGAGAGGAAACGGAAGAAGAGGAGAAGGAGAAGGAGAAAGCGGAAGAGGGCGTTTTGGCTTCGGATGAAGGTGTGGAAAAAGTAGAAGATGCAGAAGATGCAGAGCAGGGCGAGGCTGTAGTTGTGGAAGATGTGGTGCAGGAAGAAGAGGCTGTGCCGGAGGATGTGGTGGCATCGGAAGATACTGCGGATTCGGGGGAAGATTAGAAATTAAACCACAAGTTTAATGACATTTGTTACAAAAACGATATAATAAAAATGTATTCCATGAAAGAGCAGGCAAACGATGTATTTGAGATATGCAGCTATGTGGATGGACTGGAGAAAAAGATTGATTCCATGACGGAAGAACTCACCAATATGCAGAACCAGATCAAAGAAATGCAGGAAGATACGCTTGTCAATAATGCTAAAAAGGCATTGTCAGAAGCACAGGAGCGACTTAATGCCAGATGTGAGCAGATATAATGTTAAAAGTAGTTGCGTGCGCACGCATATTGATGTATAATACGTTCTGATTGGAGGTATATATCTATGCAACTATTAAAATGGCTTTCCGTAACAGACCGATTTTACAAAATCTATTTGGACAAGCAACTTGCCCCCTATGGAATCAACAACAGTCAATATATGTTCTTAATCAAAATCTGTCGTTCGCCCGGTATTCTACAAGATTCTTTGTTGAATATGTTCTATGTTCATCCAAGCAATATTGTACGGACGGTTGCGACATTGGAAAAGCAGGGAATGATTATGCGTTCCCCAAATGATAAGGATAAGCGGACGTGTAAGCTGTATCCTACGGAACGTGCGCTGTCTGTAATTGATGAGGTACAGACGGTATGCGAAAAGACAGAAGCTCTTTTATTGCAGGGTATGAGCAAATCCGAGCAGAACCTTTTTATGGATTTCTTAATACAGGCGGGCAGAAATATCACATCGGAACTCCATATAGAGAGAAAGGGGGAGGAGTTTAATGACTGAGAATCCCCTAGGATATGAAAAAATTTCAAAACTGTTGAAAGATTTTGCTGTTCCCAGTATTGTGGCGTCTCTTGTCGGCTCAATCTACAATATTGTGGATCAGATTTTTATTGGTCAAGGGGTCGGTTATCTGGGAAATGCAGCAACCAATGTTGCCTACCCGTTTTCTACCATCTGCCTTGCCATTGCACTACTGGTCGGAATTGGCAGTGCTTCCAGTGTTTCCCTCTGTCTTGGACGCAAAGAGCCGAAAGCTGCCGCCAAAGCAGCGGGAAATGGTATTGTTCTGATGGGAATTTTCGGAATTATTTATTTGCTGGTTGGAGAAACTTTTCTGTCTTTGCTCCTAAAGGCATTTGGGGCAACGACAGATGTATTTCCATATGCAAAGCAGTATGCCAGCATAACATTGATTGGAATGCCGTTTCTCATTGTAACGAATGGTATGAGCAATTTGATTCGAGCAGATGGAAAACCAAAGTATTCAATGGTCTGCATGGTTGTGGGAGCTATTATCAATACCATTCTTGACCCCATTTTTATTTTTGTTTGCGATTGGGGAATTGCCGGCGCAGCTTGGGCAACAGTTATTGGGCAAATTTTTTCCTTCATACTCGCACTCCGTTATCTATGGCGTTTCCAAACAATCCATTTTGAAAAAGAGTCGTTTTTATTGGACATCAAAGAAAGCATGAAAATTTGCAGCATGGGAATCAGCAGCAGCTCAAACCAGATTGCAGTTACCGTGATTCAAATCATTCAGTACAATTCGTTGACTTATTACGGCGCATTAACAAAATATGGAACAGATATTCCCTTAGCTGCTTGCGGAATCGTTATGAAAACAAATGCCATAATCCTTGCGATTGTTGTAGGAATCTCGCAGGGAACACAGCCGATTATCGGCTTCAACTATGGGGCAGGGCAATACCATCGTGTACGGGAGGCTTACCTGCTTGCGGTAAAATGGAACCTTGTTGTTTCCACTATTGCTTTCATCGCATTTCAATTTTTCCCGCAATCTATCATTTCGCTATTCGGAGATGGGGACGAGCTGTATTTTGAATTTGCTGTTTTGTTCATGCGTACCTATCTTTTCATGGTGTTGGTAAATGGTGTGCAGTTGCTTTCTTCCAGCTTTTTTACCGCAATAGGAAAATCGTTAAGAGGTGCTCTGTTGGCATTAACAAGGCAGACCTTTTTCTTGATTCCGCTTACCCTGCTGCTCCCGCTTCGTTTCGGAATTATGGGAGTATTGCTTGCGGGGCCTGTTGCTGATTTTTCAGCGTTTATGCTATCTGTTGTACTGGTGGGTATAGAATTAAAAAAACAAAAAAATGACATGTAAACAACAGCCCTATGTGAAAACATTCTTTTTCCGCCGTTAAGTAATCAAGAAGCAAAAACTTAAAAACCGTTGCGATAAATTTTATAAATTTAGTAGGATAATATTTAGAAGTAAGGATTGAGAAAAATATGGAAACTATAAAATGAGTTCTATGTCCTACCTGTGGAAATAAAACCCGAACGATGATGCAAGAAGATACCGAATTAAAGAACTTTCCACTCTACTGTCCGAAGTGTAAACAGCAAACACTTGTGAATGTCAAGCACTTTGTTGTTTCGGTTAGCATAGATAGTGCAAATTAAGATGGTATCTGAATAGAAAAATACAGTATGCTAAATATTTTACAAGGCTTGATTTTCTAAGCAAACTCGCTTATAATTTAAGCCATAGCATATAGCTATTATCCACAGCTACTGAGCAAGTGTTATCAATACCGATAACAAAATGATAACATTAGCTTATATAGGCAGGATAATATGGATATATCAAATAATCAAAGGATTTACATACTCGGCAGAGAATAATTTCTAAATAAAATTAGTTAGGAAAAGTTGAGTTTGAATAGTAAACAGAGCTTCATAAATGGCGTAAACAAGCCATTTATGAAGCTTTTTCTTTTATGGGCTTTAGCCTGTTGAGTGCATCGGAGTTTCTCCCAACGGAGAAATGGA
>OBHX01001163.1_pt1 | contig 23385 bp, 22 predicted proteins | sample 1519331 | NCBI WGS metagenome assembly OBHX01 (sample SAMEA2602897, study PRJEB22501) | metagenome
CAAATATATCTCAGCCTAGTTCTCGCACACGTCACGGGGGCCCCGCCGATCGCACGGATCGAGGTCCGCACCGGAACTGCACCCGGGCGCAGGTGCATACCGATGAAAGTGTCTCCGATGTCGATGCCCGCGTGTGCCTGAATCCGCTCTACGGCTGTCGGATGTTCAAACCCCGCATAGGCTGCCGTTGCAAAGGAACCGCCTGCTTTTAGCTGCGGCACGACGTTTACCATCTCCAGACCATATTTTTCCGCCGCTTCTTCTTCCACAATCAGCGCCCGGTTCAGATGTTCACAGCACTGTGCCGCCAGATAAAGCCCCTGCGACTTGGTAACTGCATACAGCTCCTCAAACACCGCTTTTCCGATCTCGGCGCTGGAATAGGAACCGATCTTATGCGATGCAATCTCGCTGGACGAGCATCCGACCACCAAAATCTGTCCCGGCTTCATATTTGCCGCACTGAGAAGTTCCTCTGCGGCAATCCGTACCTCCTGGCGCAGCTCCTCTAACTGTCCTGCCGTCTCTATTTCTTTTGAAATTCCTGTTGCACTCATCCTGCTGCCTCCTGATTTAATGCCAGAAAAAGCCGCGGACCAAACAGGCTGAGCCCGCCGCAGCTTTTCCAAAATTTTTATTTGCATTCCCTTACTTCCGGTAAAACTCCTGAATCCGATCCAGCCGCGCCGTCATGCCGCCCAGCAGCATATCCGCCGCAGCAAATGCCGCCATCGTCTCAACCACGACAACCGCTCTCGGCACAATGATCGGATCATGGCGTCCCTTGATGCTGATGCCGATCTCCTCGCCGCTCTTATTGACGGTTCTCTGCTCTGCGGCAATCGACGGGGTCGGTTTAAATGCCGCACGGAACACAACTTCGCTTCCATCCGTCATACCGCCTAAAATGCCACCTGCATGGTTCGTCGCCTTGCCGATGCTTCCATCCGGATCCATGACAAATGCGTCGTTGTTCTCGCTTCCTGCCATCTGCGCCGCATGGAAACCCTCTCCGATCTCGAAGCCTTTAACAGCACCGATCGAGCAGATTGCCTTTGCCAGGTTCGCATTAAATTTATCAAAAACCGGTTCACCAAGCCCTGCCGGAAGACCGGCAATCACGCATTCCACGATACCGCCAGCAGAATCTTTCTCCGCCATCTTCCTTTCCAGATACTGCTCTGCCTCTGCGGCTGCGACAGCATCCGGCATATACAGCTTATTCTTTTCACATTCCGCCAGATCAAACCGATCCGGCGCCACTTCCACCGGTCCGATCGCTTTCGTGTATGCTTTTACCTGAATGTTCAAGGATTCCAGCAGCTTTGCCGCGATAGCGCCTGCTGCCACGCGTCCGATCGTCTCGCGTCCCGAAGAACGTCCGCCGCCCCGGTAATCCCGGAAACCGTATTTTTCATCAAAGGTATAATCCGCATGTCCGGGACGGTAATAACTGGCGATCTCACTGTAATCCTTCGAATGCTGATCCTGGTTCCGCACCAGCATCGAGATCGGCGTGCCCGTCGTCCGCCCTTCAAAAACGCCTGACAGGATCTCCACCGTATCGCTCTCGCTGCGCTTCGTCGTAAAACGGCTCTGCCCCGGTTTGCGGCGGTCCAGATAACGCTGAACGTCTTCCTCACAAAGCGCAAGCCCCGCCGGACAGCCATCTACGACCACGCCCACGCCTGCGCCGTGGGATTCGCCCCACGTTGTCATTGTCAGTATTTTTCCGTATGTTGATCCTGCCATTCTCGCTATTAACTCCTTCTGCCATTTAGTCTGCTTTCTTTCCTCTCGTAGGTACCTTTGTAATCACACAGCAGTTCGGCTCATTCACCGAAATACTGCGTCCGCTCATCACCAGCAGTTTCTCCTTATATTCCACCTGGAAGAAAGAAATGCTGTTACTGCCGTGGTTGATCGACGCCAGATGGTTTCCATCCGGGAAAATCGCGATATCCTTCGGGTAATCTCCACTGATCGGCAGACAGCAGAGCAGCTTCAAAAGCCCCGTCTGTGCATCGCGCTCGTAGACACTGACTGAATTATCGCCCGCATTGCTGCAGAACAGATGTGTCTCGTCCTCGGACATCCGGATCGTGCACGCTGCAGTCAGCTGGCTGGTGCGCTCCGGTGCGGTCGATGGAATCGTCTGGATCTTCTCGATCTTCGGCACACGATCGCCCGTTTCATACGTGTATACATCAATCACATTTTTGATTTCATACATCAAATACAAGAATTTTCCATCCTTGCTGAACATGAAATGTCTCGGACCAGATTCCAAATCACAGCGGATCGCGTCCACCAATGAAAGGGTTCCCTTCTCGCCATCAAACCTGTAAATCTTGACCTGGTCAATTCCCAGATCGGCTACCAGCAGGAATCTGCCATCCGGTGTGCGCTCCGCACAGCTCACATGCGGGCGGAACGTGCGCTCTGCCACGCTTCCAAGTCCCTTGTGGTAAACGCCGTCGGTCACTTCCCCGATAGAACCGTCCGGTTTCAGGCGGACCACCGTCTCCTTGCCGTCATGATAGCCGGATACAAAGATAAACTTGTCCTCCGCATCGGTCGCAATATGGCAGCCGCGCATCGCCTTGATATTTGCGCTGTTCACACGGCTGAGTGCGCCATTTTCCAGAATCCGGAACGCCACAACGCCCTCGTCCGCGATGGAATAGAGCATCCGCCCGTCATGTGAAACAGTTAAATAGGAAGAGTTGTCCACTTCCACCTCGCACCGGTAGATAAATTTTCCCTTTTTTACATCCACATCATACACGGTAATTCCCTTTGCCTGACCGTTGTATGAGTAAGAACCCACATATGCCATATACTTATCCTGCATGAAATGTTCCTCCTTTGATCCCCCAGAACCGTTATAACGGTTTCTATCAAATTATCTGCCCCTATTTTATCATCATACCGCCATTTTTGCATCCTTTTTTCACACAATTTGAGAACCCCCGGATTTTCCCGTTTTTTTCCTTGACACCTTCCCCACATTCTGTATAATAGATACTCGGAAGCAAGTTTATTATTTCTAAACAAAAAGATTAATTTTACATTCATTTTAGAATTTCTAAACTTTCATCTTACTTTTGCATGTTTCTAAAAAACGCCGGACGGATGGTTTTCCCACCCGGTTTTTATAAAAAAGAATGTGCCCTGGCGCATCCTCGCGGAGCGTTTTTTGTTTCATAGGACGCAATTTCCTATGAAACCAGGAAAGGAGGTTCCCTCTGTTGAGTATAGGAGGAAAATTAAAGGAACTGCGAATTTTAAAGGGTCTGACGCAAGAAGAGCTGGCTGACCGCGCAGAGCTTTCGAAGGGATTTATCTCCCAGGTAGAGCGCGATCTGACCTCCCCGTCCATCGCTACTTTGATGGATATTCTCCAGTGTCTCGGCACAACCATAGGGGAGTTTTTCAACGAGGCTCCGGAAGAGCAGATTGTATTTGAAAAAAACGACTATTTTATCAAGGAAGATCCGGAACTGAAAAATGAGATTCAGTGGATCATCCCGAACGCCCAGAAGAACACGATGGAACCAATCCGCCTGACACTCGGTGCCGGCGGCTCCACCTATCCGGACAGCCCACATGAGGGTGAGGAATTTGGCTATGTTCTTTCCGGCAGCATCCTGATTCATCTGGGGAACCGGACGTACAAAGCCAAAAAGGGCGAATCTTTTTACTATACGAGCGACAAGACGCATTACCTTGAAAGCCGCTCCGGCGCGACGATCCTCTGGGTCAGCTCGCCGCCAAGTTTCTAATACTACACATTATTTTACTATTTACGGAGGAAACGCATGAGCCAGCCATTAATCGATTTACAGCATATCTCGAAACGCTTTGACGACACCCTGGTCCTGGATGACTTGAGCCTTTCAGTAAAGGAAAATTCCTTTGTAACGCTCTTAGGTCCCAGCGGCTGCGGCAAGACGACCACGCTCCGCATCATCGGCGGATTTGAATCCCCAAATACAGGAAAAGTAATTTTCGGCGGCGAAGACATCACCAAACTTCCGCCAAACAAGCGCCAGCTAAACACCGTATTCCAGAAATACGCACTGTTTCCGCATATGAGCATCGCAGATAATATCGCATTTGGGCTAAAAATTAAGAATAAATCAAAAGCATATATTGATGACAAAATTAAGTACGCTTTAAAGCTTGTAAACCTAGACGGCTTTGAGCATCGCAGCATTGACTCTTTGAGCGGCGGTCAGCAGCAGCGTATCGCCATTGCGCGTGCGATTGTCAACGAGCCAAAGGTCCTGCTTCTCGATGAGCCGCTCGGTGCCCTAGATTTAAAACTGCGCCAGGACATGCAGTATGAGCTGATCCGTCTGAAAAATGAGTTAGGCATCACTTTTATCTATGTTACCCACGATCAGGAAGAGGCATTGACGATGTCCGATACCATCGTTGTCATGAACCAGGGTTATATCCAGCAGATGGGTTCCCCGGAACAGATCTACAACGAGCCGGAAAACGCATTCGTTGCCGACTTCATCGGCGAGAGCAACATCGTGGACGGTCTGATGATCCACGACGAGCTGGTTGAAATCTTCGGTGCGAAATTTGCCTGCGTCGATAAGGGATTCGGAACAAACCAACCGGTAGACGTTGTCATCCGCCCAGAGGACATCGACCTCGTAAAACCAGAGGAAGGCACGCTGCAGGGCATTGTCACCCACCTGATTTTCAAGGGCGTCCACTATGAGATGGAAGTCACCACACCGGACGGCTATGAATGGCTGGTTCACAGCACGGATATGTTCCCGGTCGGCGAGAAGGTCGGCATTCATGTGGATCCGTTTGATATCCAGATCATGAACAAGCCGGCGTCAGAGGACGAGGAAGCTGTGGGCGTCAATGAATAGAAAGGAGTCGGACTTAGCATGAAATCAAACGTGAAACGGCTCTTCGCCGGTCCTTATATTCTCTGGATGATCGGTTTTACCATCATCCCGCTCCTGCTGATCGTATACTACGGTCTGACAACCAAAAGCGGGGCATTTACACTGGCAAATGTCTGTTCCATCACGACACCGGAGCATATGAAGGCGCTGCTCTTATCCCTGGGTCTGTCTCTGGCTGCGACCGCCATCTGCCTGCTTTTGTCCTATCCGCTGGCTTTGGTGCTGCGCCGCCGCGGCATTGGGGCAGGCAGCTTCATGGTATTCGTCTTCATCCTTCCGATGTGGATGAATTTCCTGCTCCGCACCCTCGCGTGGCAGACGCTTCTGGAGAAAAATGGCGTCATCAATGGCATTCTTTCCTTTCTCCATCTGCCAAATATCGCCATCATCAATACACCGTGGGCGATCATTCTGGGTATGGTATACAACTTCCTGCCTTTCATGATTCTACCAATTTATAATGTGCTGGCAAAAATCGACGATAATACCATCAACGCCGCCAAAGACCTGGGGGCAAACAATTTCCAGACACTCATTCACATCTGGATTCCGCTCAGCATCCCGGGCATCATCAGCGGCATTACCATGGTATTTGTCCCGGCGCTGACGACCTTCGTTATTTCCAGTCTCTTAGGCGGCAGCAAGATCCTGCTTATCGGAAATGTCATCGAGCAGGAGTTCACCAAGGGAAGCAACTGGCACTTAGGTTCCGGTCTCTCGCTGGTTCTGATGATTTTCATTTTACTGAGTATGGCGCTCATCGCCAAATACGATAAAGAAGGGGAGGGCAATGCGTTCTGATGAAACATAACCGCTTAAAACAGTTTTTCCAGGACTTTTACCTGGCGCTCATCCTGCTCTTTTTATACATCCCGATCGTGACCATGATCGTTTTGTCCTTTAACAACACAAAATCGAGAACCGTCTGGGGCGGTTTTACCACCCGCTGGTATACGCAGATGTTCCAGGATTCCGCCATCATGAATGCCTTAAACAATACGCTGCTCATCGCGTTTGCGTCGGCTCTGATCGCGACCGTCATCGGCACGATCGCCGCCATCGGCATCAACAGCATGAAACGGATTCCGCGCACCATCGTCATGGGAATCAACAACATCCCGATGCTGAACTCCGACATCGTAACCGGTATCTCCCTGATGCTGGCATTTATCGCGTTCGGTATCTCTCTCGGATTTAAAACCGTGCTGATCGCGCATATCACATTTAACATTCCATATGTGATATTAAGTGTCATGCCGAAACTCAAGCAGACGAACCGGTACACCTACGAAGCCGCTCTGGATCTCGGCGCCAGCCCGCTGTATGCTTTCTTCAAGGTCGTATTTCCGGACATCGTCCCGGGTATCCTCTCCGGCTTTTTGATGGCATTTACGATGTCCCTCGATGATTTTATCATTACGCACTTTACAAGAGGTGCCGGTATGGATACCTTATCCACCCTGATCTACAGCCAAGTGCGCCGAGGCATCCAGCCGACGATGTACGCCCTGTCCACGCTGATTTTCGTGGCAGTCCTGGTGCTCCTGGTGATCACCAACTTTGCCCCGGAGAAAAAATCCACCGGCAATGCGACTGTGATTGACACAGAGACCATCAAGCGCCGCAAACGCAACAACCAGATCAAGAACGGCGTTCTGGGACTTGCCTGCACGCTGATTCTGCTTGTCGTTGGTGTCAGCACCTACAGCCGCTACACCACGACTCATTCAAACGAACTGTACGTCTACAATGCAGGCGAATATATTGATCCGGACCTGATTGAGGAATTTGAACAGGAAACCGGAATCAAGGTTACCTACGACGTATTTGAGACACTGGAAGAAATGTATCCGGTCATCGAAGCCGGCGGCGTCAACTACGATGTAGTCTGCCCATCCGACTACATGATTCAGAAAATGAAGGAAAATGACCTGCTTGCCGAACTCAACTTTGACAACATTCCAAATGTCAAAAACATTGACCCGCAGTACATGGAAATGTCCAAGCAGTTCGACCCGGAAAACAAATATTCCGTGCCGTACACCTGGGGAACCGTCGGTATTCTCTATAATACGAAGCTCATCGAAGAAAAAGGACTTCCGGTTCCGACCAAATGGTCCGATCTCTGGAATCCGGCTTATAAAGGCGAGATCCTGATGCAGGACAGCGTCCGCGATGCCTTCATGGTAGCGCTCAAAAAAGACGGCTTCTCTGCCAACTCGACCGATGAAACCGAACTCCAGCAGGCAAAGCAGGATCTGATTGACCAGAAACCGCTCATACAGGCTTACGTCATCGATCAGGTGCGCGATAAGATGATCGGCGGCGAGGCAGCCATCGGCGTCATCTACTCCGGCGAGATCATGTACATCCAGGATGAGGTAGCCGCACAGAACCTCCCATTCTCCCTGGAATACGTGATCCCGGAAGAGGGAACCAACGTCTGGCTCGATTCCTGGGTGGTTCCGAAAAATGCGAAAAATAAGGAAAACGCAGAAAAATGGATCAATTTCCTCTGCCGCCCGGATGTCGCAGTCAAAAACTTTGAGTACATTACCTACGCGACGCCAAACAAGGCAGCCAAGGAAATGCTGGACGAAGAAATCCAGAACAACAAAGCCGTCTTCCCAGATGCGAAGCAGCTGAAAAACTGCGAGGTTTACCGGTATCTTGGGGATGAGGCGGACGAGCTTTATAATAGTTTGTGGAAAGAAGTTAAGTCGGATTAAGGGGCTTGCCACTTCAAATCATAATTGAAAAAAAGAATGTGCCTTGGCATATTCTCGCGCCGGGCGCGGTCACTTGCGACATGTTTCTGCTTCGCGCGATATTGATTTTTCAATTCTAAGCGCTATACTATCTCTAAAAAAGGAGGTCACTCATGAAAATTGCAGTCCCTTATGAAAACGGAGAAATCTGCTCCCACCTGGCTCAGGTGAAAGAATTTTTAATTTTTGATGTAGTTGACGATGAGATTATTTCCACCAAAATCGTGAAACAGACCTATGCAAACGATCCCGGCGCGCTGGTCGAGTTTCTGAAAAAAGAAAATACTGCCGTCCTCCTCTGCGACGCCCTTCCGATCCCGATGATGATCGCCCTGCGCGAAACCAGCATCCAGGTTCTCGGCGGCGCCAAAGGCGCTCCTAAAGACCGCGTCGAAGACTTCTTAAACGGAATGCTTCACTTTGACCGGAGCGGAAATAACGGACCATCCTGCGGCGTCCACCTGCCGGACAACAATAAAAATGGCACTGACTCCGACGCCGAATGCGACGGAAATATCAGTGCCTGTGGGACTTGGTGCCATTAATTCCTGTTTCATCTGAGACGTTGATGACGCACGTGTGGGACAGAATCCACCTTATTTCCATTGGAGGTGATGCAGATGCCCCTCCGTATTCATCTTCTCAAACCCATTCTGCCGCAGCGCCTCATACAGAATGATCGCCACCGAGTTTGACAAATTCAGAGAGCGCGTCTCACCCCACATCGGGATGCGGACGCAGCGCTCCGGGTCTTCGATCAGGAGTTCTTCCGGGATGCCGCGGCTTTCCGGTCCGAACATGATATAGCAGTCCGGATCGTAGTGAACGTCCGTATACACCTGCGTCGTCTTCGTGGTCGCCATATACGGGCGCGCGCCCGGATTCTTCTCCAGAAAATCTTTAAAATCGCTGTAAACTGTCACGTCCAGATGCGGCCAGTAATCAAGACCCGCTCTTTTTACCATTTTATCATTCAATTTAAAACCGAGAGGCTCGATCAGATGAAGCCGCGTGTTCGTTGCCACGCAGCTTCGTCCTATATTTCCTGTATTCATCGGCATCTCCGGTTCATAGAGTACAATATTTAACATTTCTTCTCTCCATCCAGCCGTGCCACAAACCGCTTGATGCGCTCGATCGCCTTCTGCAGATCCTCCAGCGAATACGCATAGGAAACACGCAGATAGCCCTCGCCGCAGTTTCCAAACGCGGTGCCCGGCACAAGCGCCAGCTTCTCTTCCTGTAACAGGCGGTTTGCGAATTCATCCGAGGTCATGCCAAACCGTTTGATGCACGGGAACATATAAAATGCTCCATACGGCTCGAAACAGTCCATGCCAAGCACCCGGAACTCTCTCAAAAGATAGCGGCGGCGCTCATCGTAGGCTTTCTTCATGCGGGCAATGTCCTCATCGCCATTCCGCAGAGCGTCAACCGCTGCATACTGGCTGGTGGTCGGCGCACACATGATCGCAAACTGATGGATTTTGAGCATCTGTTTTAAGATAAGCGCTGGAGCTGCCGCATAGCCGAGACGCCACCCGGTCATCGCATATGCCTTGGAAAATCCGTTGATCAGCACCGTGCGGTCACGCATCCCGGAAATCTCCGCGATGGAAACGTGCTTGCCGCTGTAGGTCAGCTCGGAATAAATTTCATCACTCAGCACAAACAGATCCTTCTCCTCAATCACCTTCGCGATCGCCTCCAGATCGGTGCGGTTCATGATCGCGCCCGTTGGATTGTTCGGGAATGGAAGAATCAGCACCTTTGTTTTCGGTGTGATTTTCTCCAGCAGCTTCTCCGGCGTCAGACGGAACTCATCCTTCTCCTCCAGCTCGATAATGACCGGCGTACCGCCCGCCAGCACCGTACACGGCACATAGGAAACGTAACTCGGCTGCGGAATCAGAACCTCATCGCCCGGATTGAGCATCGCGCGCAGGGCGATATCAATCGCCTCGCTGCCGCCGACCGTTACCATCACTTCTGTATTCGGATCATACTCAAGGCGCTGACGACGTTTCAGATAATGGCAGATCTCCTGGCGCAGTTCCTTTAAACCAGAGTTCGACGTATAGAAGGTACGTCCTTTTTCCAGCGAATAAATGCCCTCCTCGCGGATATGCCACGGTGTATCAAAATCCGGTTCGCCCACGCCCAGGGAGATCGCGCCCTTCATCTCGCTGACAACGTCAAAAAACTTCCGGATTCCGGACGGCGGAATATTTACAATCGTATCTGATAATGGGTTTCTCACGGAACAATCAACATCCTTTCATCCTGAGGACCGTCGCAGAGAACGGTACCATGGTCTTTGTATTTTTTAAGAATAAAATGGGTCGCGGTACTCAGCACAGAATCGATCGTGGAAAGCTTTTCTGCCACGAACTGTGCAACTGCACGCATGGTTTTCGCCTCGATCATAACGGTAAAATCATAGCCGCCGGACATCAGGTATACCGAAGTCACCTCGCTGTACTGATAGATTCTCTCGGCAATCTTGTCAAAGCCCATCTCGCGCTGCGGCGTTACCTTTACTTCGATCAGTGCAATGACCTTCTCCTCATCTGTATTATCCCAGTTAATCAGGGTATGGTAACCGCAGATGATATGTTCATTTTCCATTTCGGCGATCTCCGCCGCGACCGCAGCTTCATTTTCCCCGAGTAAATCCGCCAGCTCTTTGACGCTGATGCGGCTGTTTTTTTCAATGACCGCTAAAATTCTCTCTCTCACTTTACTACCTCCTGTTAATGGGATTTTGGTAAGTCTTTCATTTTATCTATCTCATCCGGTTTTGGCCGGTCAAGAAAGCTATGTACTTCGCCGCTGTAAATCTCGCGTCCGATCGCGGTGCGCGTCCGACCGATGAGCGCCGCCGGAATGCCCTCTCTCTCCAGATTCTTTAGCAGTTTCGGACCGCTAGACGCCGTCAGCAGAATGCAGCCCTGCGACTGTAAACGGTATGGATTGAGGTCAAATACCTCGCAGACCTCCACCGTCTCCTGGCGGATCGGAAGTTTCCTAAGATCCATCTCAAATCCGAGTCCGAATCCATCAAAAAAATGCCACAGCGCTGCCATGACGCCGCCCCCGCCCGCCGGATACCACGCAGATGCGCCGAGACGGGTCAGCACTTTCCGCTCTTTATGTGCAGCAAATGCCTCCAGAAGCGGAGACGGATTCCATTTCTCATAGAGATTCTGGCATTCTCTCACATACCGTGCAGAAAATCGGTTCAAAAGCGCCGCCTCGCCGCTTTTTGCCGCCATCGAGGTACCAAGAAGCGCGGTGTAACCGACCGCCAGAAGATCCTGCTCGGCTTTCATCTCCCCGTATGCCTCGAAAATTTCATCTTTTATGTTCATTCTGATTCCTTTCCCAGCTTCACATTCAAGTACAGTAATTTTCTGCGTTTACCACGCCATGTTACCACAAATCTCTGCTCTCATACCATCACTATATATGATCCGATATAAGCTATCACTCCATCGGCGGCGCTGCTTCCTGCGCCGGACCGGCTGGTCCCTGCGGCTGTGCCGGGGTCGGCTCCTGTGCTGCCGGTGCTTCCGTCGGTGCCGGAACCGGATTTTCCGGCTGTGGCGTCTCAGGCTGCGGTGTCTCAGGCTGCGGTCCAGCCGGGACCGCCGGTGCCGCAGCTGCAACGGCCCGACCTACACGGTAGATCGGCTTCGATGCCATATAGGGATGGGGCTGGTGTCGCGAGGGGCCCGCCCCGCTTGGCATCACCGGTGCCGCAGCTGCAACGGCCGGACCTACACGGTAGATCGCCTTCGATGCCATATAGGTATCCGTCTGCAGCAAGGTTTTCTCCGTCTCCACGCCGTCCACGTAGACGTATTTCCAGAGCCGTGACTGCAGCCCATAGTGCGCCGACTGTTCCTTCACCCTCGCACCCGGCTTCAAAGATGCGTCCACCTTTGTGATCGGCTCGCCCGGATCCTTCTTCGACAGTGTCTCCGAAACGTATTTGATCGTCCGGTTTGCCGGCCGTGTCTCTTTTCCATATATCGTAAATGAAATAGTCCCGCCGTTCACTGCCCCTTCCATATAGATCGGGGTATCGTATGGATTTTTAAATTTCAGATCCTTATAAGTACCCGCGATCGCCGAATCCTGCGATGCCGGAACGTAAGTAACAATCATCGAATGATTCTGGCGCTGGGTGATATCCATCTCCGCCAGAAGCGCTGCATTGTAGAGCGTCGTGCAGATCTGGCAGGCGCCACCGCCGACCGTATCGACTACCTGACCGTTCGCATAGGAACCTGCCGATGCATAGCCATTTTCCACCGTAAATGGGGTCAGCCATGTATAAGCCGAAAATTCTTCTCCCGGCATCAGAACCGTGCCGTTGATCTTCGCCGCACCGTTCCGCAGATTCTTGGAACGCGACACATTTCCCGGGTTGAATCCGGTACTGAATGTTCCAAGTGCATCCTGAATCGTAGATAATGCCTCTGTCGTGCGGGTCGGCTCTGCATTTTTGACTGTTGCATCCACCGAAACCGGTTCCGAAAGACCGCCCGCGAGCGCCTCATTCAGTGCTTTTGTCGTCGCATCTATGTCCACTTCCTGTCCCGCCGAAGACTGGCTGACCTGAAAGACTCCATTTTCATGCGTGATCACAGCGTCCTGCGGCGCTGTCGTAAATTCCGCGCACCGGGTCTGCACAAACTCGGCAACCTTCGCTTCATCGACCGCTGTCTCAATCTGCAGATCCACGCCGGACTGCTCTAATTCCTTCTGATTCAGATACCGGCGCAGAAGATTTCCGCCGGAAAGTTTCTCCACTTCCTCATCAATCTCGTTCTGGTTGACCCAGGAAAATCCCAGCTCCGCCGCCGTCGTCTGAACCTCATGACCTTCTACCCGGATCGAAATGGTCTGATTTTCCATCTCCCCGATCGATTTCTCAATCGTCTGATCCGCCTCTTCCCGTGTCATCCCGGAAAGATCAAACCCACCGACCTGAAAGCCCGTGGGAATCGTCCCCGCTGACGCGGTGCCCGTACCGGCTATAAGCAGTCCCATCACTGCCGCACCGCATACGCCTGCCATCCAATTTCTTTTTTTCATCATCTACCGAACCTTTACATCATAAGACCTGCCAAAATGGTTCCCGCTACCATCGCTACTACTACGATTATAATAACAACCGCTGATACGATCTGGCGTGTTTTCTGATTTGAAAATTTAAACATATCTCTCACCTCTTCTGCATTCTGCCATGCTGCGCGATAATCTGATCCGTAAGTCTCGAAATCTCATTTTTCGAAAGCGAATCAATCTGCGCAGATAAATTTATTCTATGATATTTTAGTAATTCCCGCAAGACTTCTTTTTGCTTTTTTGACGCGGGCTGTTCGCGTTTTACCTTGTAAATCAAAGGCTGCGGTGCAAACACCTCCGGCACTTCCAGAAAATACCTGTTTTTAAGCTCCTGATACAGATGGTGCGCCGCCAGCGCATCCGAAAGCGCCCGATGGCTCTCGCCCGGATCCACCGTAAAATACCGGCACGCGGCTGCCAGATTCTTTTTTTCCTCCTCTGGCATAAAATGGCGGCAGATTTTCAAGGTATCAAGCCCCGCATGCTCAAATGTATACTTCCGGTTGACCGCCGCCCGCTTGAGAAAGCTGAAATCAAAGATAACATGATGCCCCAGAAGCGGCAGCTCCCCGCAGAATGCCAGAAGTTCCGGCAAAACTGTATCCAGCACCGGCGCATCCTTCAAATCATCGTCACAGATTCCCGTCAGCTCCCGGATGCGCGCATCCAGCTCCCGCTCCGGGTTGACAAACGTCGAATACGTCTGCACCACGGTTCCATCTTCCACCCGCGCCGCGCCAATCTCGATGATCCGCTCGGTCTTGGGATTTAACCCTGTTGTCTCCAGGTCAATCGCTATATAAGAATTGTTTGTTTTTTCCATTTTATTTATCCATCGTAACTGTTCAGTACCTTCACAGTCACGCGCAGTAAATGCACAGACCTACTGAACAGTTTACTATCCATCTAATTTAAAATATGGCTGTCCTACATTTCTTCTCGTTCGCAGATGTTCAGACTGCCGCCATCCGCAATTTCTTTTTCCTGTCTTTCTCTGGAAAATCCCATTTCTCACTATATTTCATCCTGGGAAATGGAAAATGCCGCCGCATTGCCAAACAGAGCATCCCGGTTTTTGTAATCAAACAGCACAAAGCTTCCGTCTTCCATCCGCTCTAAATGCGCCATTTTCGCCATCTGTCTGGAATCGTATGCCTCGTAGCCCTTCAAATAACGGCGTTCCTTCGCCTCGCGCATGAAAAACTGCTTCGTCTCGTTCTTCCACTCCGACGGATCCGGGGCAAAAGATGGACGGCTCTTGACGTTTTCACGGAGGTAGAGGTCATAAATGAGAAGATCCTGATAGGAAATTTCTTTGTTTCCCCATTTCTGAATAAACAGATACAAAATCTCATACCGTGCCAGCCGGTTATGGCTCACTCCATTCAGTCCCTCTTCCTCATAAAATGCCGCCAGGCGGTCATACAAATCAAATGCATCGCCCCATTCCTGCGACAGGCATTTCATCGTGCGGCGGAACTGCCCGCTGTTGTAATAGACCTCGACCATCTCTTCCACACCCTTGAGACGGATCACCTCTTCATAGGAAAGCCAGTTGGTTCTAAGCACCTCATACGGCGGCTTGCTCTGGCTGAGCAGACCGTATTTCTGCTTCATTTCTTCCATATAGGAACCTTTCAGCACCTTCAGAAAGCCAAGCTGAAGCTGTTCCGGCTCCATTTTGTATACATCGTTGAAGGAACGATGAAAGCTCTCGATATCCTCATACGGAAGCCCCGCAATCAGGTCGAGATGCTGATGGATGTTGCCAAAGGTGTTGACCTGCGCCACACGGCGCGCCACCTTGTCTAGATCCATCGTCCTCCGGATCTCCTTCACAACCACCAGGTTCGTCGTCTGCACACCGATTTCCAGCTGAATCAGCCCCGGACGCATCTGTTTCATCAGCGCCAGCTCGTCATCATCCAGAAGATCCGATGAAATTTCAAAATGGAAGTTGGTAATTCCATTATCGTGTTCCAGCAAATACTGCCAGATCGCCATCGAATGGCTCTTTTTGCAGTTAAACGTCCGGTCTACGAACTTTACCTGCGGCACCTTCCGGTCAAGAAAAAACTGCAGCTCCCTGGTTACCAGCGAAAGGCTGCGGAACCGCACTTTTTTATCAATCGAAGACAGACAGTAACTACAGGAAAATGGACATCCACGGCTGCTCTCATAGTAGATAATGCGGTGTTCCAGCCCGCTTAAATCTCCGTAGGAAAATGGAATGTTGTCCAGATTCATGAGCGGCGCCGGGCGATGGACCTCGATGGTGCCATCCGAACGGCGTAGGACAATGCCTGGGAGCTCTGAAAAACAAACCTCCGTCCCGCACTCACACGCCTCCACCAACCGCGTAAAGGTCTCCTCGCCTTCGCCCTGCATGATCAGCTCGACCTCCGGCAGCTCATCCATCAGGTGAACCGCGTCATACGAAGCCTCCGGACCTCCCATCCAGATGCGGACCTGCGGAAGAACCTTTTTCAAATCGTGGATCAGTTCCTTCACGTAAACGATATTCCAGATATAACAGGAAAATCCCACCACATCCGGTTTTCTCCGGTAAATATCCTGCAGAATCTGATCCATCTGGTGGTTGATGGTGTACTCGCCGAGATCGATCTGGATTTCCGACACGGTTTTCGTTCGATTCGCGCCTTCTGCTGCCTCCGAAACCATTTCCATTCCAACAGCCGCACCCTACTCATCCTTCTGTCCCAGCCTCAGCCGCTCCATCGCATACCGTCTCAGGCTGTAAATTCCCAGATTTGAATGTATATATTTGGCATTAATCGCCGCCAATAAGTACCGCATCGTCTCACACCTTCAAAATATGATAGCCAGCCGCCTTATTGAGCCGGTTCATAATCGCCCGTCCTAAATTGTCTTCCGAAAATCCTTCCGAAAAGATATATTCCGCGCCACGATCGTCGAAATCGCGCAGAACCGCATACAGGTTGTGTGCAACAGTCTCCTGACGCGCCCGCGCACCGATGCTTTCCAGCATCCCCGCCGGGTAACGGTCTTTCGTCTCGTCCGTGCAGATAATTCCAACCTTGCGCCCTTCTGCCAGCTTTTCGCCTGCCAGGCGGTTGATCGTCTCCACAACTGCCTCCGTCTCGCCCTCGACCAGTGTCAGATCGGCTTTCGGTGCATAATGGCGATATTTCATACCCGGTGCTTTCGGGCGCACATCCGCGCTGACCGGTCCTAAAATCGCCGGATCAATGCCGACTTCCCCGACCGTTTCACGCAGCATCTCCACGGTAATCGCACCCGGTCTTAAAACCATCGGCATTTCCTCCGTAACATCCACGATCGTCGATTCCAGACCAATTCCAACCGGACCGCCGTCGATGATCGCATCGATCTTTCCGTCCATATCCTGAAGCACGTGATCAGCGCGCGTCGGGCTTGGGCGTCCCGATGTATTCGCACTCGGAGCCGCGATCGGCACGCCGGACAGAGGGATTACCTCTGCCGCGAGCGGATCAGGCGGTTTACCCCGGCCGCGACCGGACAAGCCGGCATCGGGTTGCCCCCCGTGTCAAGCCCGCCGGTCGTTCCATACGGCACGATCGCGCTCTTAGGAAATACCATCGTCATCGGTCCCGGCCAGTATGCCTTTGCAAGCTTTTTGCCATTTTCCGGCATATTCGATACCAGCGGCGCGATCTCCTCCAGACAGGACACATGGGCGATCAGCGGGTTGTCAGACGGGCGTCCCTTCGCCGCATAAATCTTCTTCGCTGCCGCCTCATCCAGCGCATTCGCCCCCAATCCGTACACCGTTTCCGTCGGAAATGCCACCAGACCGCCCGCGCGGATGATCGCTGCCGCCTTCTCAAGCACCTCCCGGTCATGCGCCGTAAAGTCCTTTGGATTTTCTATCCTCCACATCTGGGTGTGAAGTTCTTTTTTGGTTTCGTTTTGCATATTGATTCTTCTTTCTACTATCTCACAATGAATAAATCTATCTTCCGTACTAAGCTCGAAAATACCTCGCTAAGTACTCCTAGTATGCGCGGCATGACTCGTACTAAGCTCGAAAATACCTCGCTAAGTACTCCTAGTATACACAAGATTCCTCGCCAGTTCAAGGTTTCAGCGCCCATTCAGATACTCCATAATCCCCATATGCAGCGTATACGCCACGCGGTCCTGGTATTCTTCTGTTTTCAGCAGTGCCGCCTCTTTCCAGTTAGACAAAAATCCGCACTCGACGATGACAATCGGACATTTGACGTGGAGCAGGAGATAATAGCTGTCATTCGGTTTGGCTTTTCTGCGGTTCTGGTCTCCCAGCGCATAGTCGAAGCGCTTCTGCAGTATTTCCGCCAGCCGTTTCCCCTTCTCTGACTTCCGGTAATAAAATACCTGCGCACCGGATACGTCCTCCTGGTGGTAGCTGTTCTGGTGGATGCTGACGACCAAATCCGCGCCGGATTCCTCGACGCGGGCGCAGCGGTTTTTCATGTCGGACATTTTCCGGCTTCCGGCTGACGTATCGTAAAGTCCCCGGTCATCCTCCCGGCTCATCACGACCTCCACATCCGACTGCTCCAGATACCATTTCAGGCGCTTCGCGATTGCCAGATTGATGTCCTTTTCCAGGCTTCCGTCCACACTCACCTTTCCCGGATCAAAATCCCCATGCCCGGCGTCCAAGAAAACAACCGGCTTTTTCTTTCCAAGCACAGCGTCCGCCCCCGCTGATGCCAGCCCCGCATACCGTGCCGCCAGAAAGACGCCGCAAAATAAAAGAAGGCAGACTGCCAATTCCACTGACAGCCGCCTTCGCATTTGTTTTAGAAACGGGTGTGTTTCAAACCATTCGTTCAAGTGCACCGCTCCTGATGCATTCTTATGATATCTATATTCGCCTTGTTCGCGGCATATCCCGCTATTTTCTAATTCTAATCCCGGCTCCTACTGCTGTGCCTCCGCTACATCCTTAAACCCAAGTCCAAAAATGCCCGAGGTTTCCTTCACAATCACAAACGCATTCTCATCCGTCTCCGCAATAATGCGTTTTAAACGATTGAACTCCGTTTTGCGGACGGTACATAAAACCACCGTTGTGTCCTCGCCGCTGTAGCCGCCCTTGCCCGGAAGCAGCGTTACCGTACGGTCAATTTCCTTAATGACACGTTCTGCGATTTTCTGCGGGTATTTCGTCACGATCGACGCCTCGCTTCCGGCATCATTTCCGTAGATGATCATGTCGATGACCTTCGTCTGCGCGTACAGGGAAATCAGTCCGAACAGTGCCGCATCGACATTTCCAAAGACGAAGATCGAGGTGGAGAGGATGATTCCATCGATCATCATCAGGGCGCGCCCGATCGAGACATGCGGATATTTCTTCTGGAGCAGGTAGCCGACCACATCGCTGCCGCCCGTCGTCGAACCGGACAGAAAGATGAACGCCATGCCGACGCCGACCAGAATGCCGCCGTAGAGACTTCCCATAAGCTGGTCGCCCATATAAACCGGAAAGACCGGGGCGATCACGTAGTCAAGCACCACCGAACAGATTCCGCACGCAAACGCCGTCCGCAGCGCAAAGGCACGGCTCAAATGAAACCACGCCAATATTAAAAGCGGCACATTGACCATCAGTGTCAGCCGTCCGACCGGCATGTTCGTCACATGGTTTAACATCAGTGCCACGCCGACCGCACCGCCCGGCGCAATATTCGCCGTCTCAATAAAGCTGTGCGTGCCGATACTGTAGATAAATGCGCCCAGAATCAGATATAAAAAATCTTTTACAGAATATTTTCCAATGTATTTCTCCATTTCTGCATTTCCTCCTGTTATTCTGTCTGAGCGTTCCATCCTTTCCGGGCTGATTCTGCTGGTTCTGCTTCCCGCATCGTCCTCAATTTTCCGTATCTATCCTCCATCGCTCAGATTTCTTTTTCCTGTTTTTCCTTCGCCTTTTCGCCCCGCAGCTGGCTCGCCTTTCTCTGCAGCGTCTGCCTCGGCACATCCAGAATCCGCGCTGCCTCAGATATATTTCCGTGCGCCGCCTCCAACGCCTGCCAAATCAGTTTTTCCTCATAGGCAGCCACCGCCTCACGAAGCGACGAGCAGAGTTTTGGAACTTCTTCCAGGCTTTCCGGCGTCTTTTTCCTGTCCGCCTGCTTTTCCAGCAGAAGCTTTCCCTTGATGTCTTTATACTGGAGCAGGGCGCTCGTCTCGTCCACCATGCTCATGCCGTAAACGATCACGTGTTCCAGCTCCCGGACATTGCCCGGCCAGTCATATTCTTCCAGTTTTTTTAGCAGATCCTTTGACACATACTGAACCTGCTTGTGGAACGTGCCATTGTGTTTGTTTACATAAAACTTGACAAAATGTCCAATATCCGCCTTCCGTTCCCGCAGCGGCGGAATCCGGATCGACATCATGCTCAGACGATAATAAATATCGCGCCGAAGCTGTCCTTTCTCGATCGCCTCAAGCGGTTCCACATTGGTCGCCGCAATGATCTTCACATTCGTGCGTTTCGTCTCACTGCCGCCCAGGCTGCGGAAACTGCCGTCCTGCAGAACCCGCAGAAGCTTTGACTGCAAAAACAGAGGCATCGAATTGATCTCGTCGAGAAACAGTGTTCCGCCGTCCGCCAGCTCAAAGAGTCCCTTATTTTCCATTGCCCCGGTAAACGCGCCCTTGGACGTTCCAAATAAGATACTTTCGAGCAAGGTATCCGGCAACGCCGCACAGTTCTGCGCGATAAACGGTTTATCCCTCCGTTCACTGGCATTGTGGATCGACTGTGCAAACACCTCTTTTCCGGTTCCCGTTTCCCCATAGATCATAACCGGCAGATCGCACGCCGCCACCACCGGTATATAGTCTCTGGCATTTTTCATTTTTTCATCCACTGCGATGATATCTTCCATCGTAAAAGATGCGCCGCTGTGTTTTTTCAGCTTTCCAGCGCCGCCGACCGGGATCTGTTCCGAAGTCAGTTCCACACTCTCCGGCTCTTCCTCGCCGTCTGTCATCTCCTCCATCGACAGATCGATCGCGCCCACCACGGCGCGCCCGCTCTTGATCGGAATCGAAAGAGAGCTGATATGGATGCCCTCCTGCCCCTTGGTCTGAAGCAGTTGATTTTCCACGTAAACCGGCAGTCCGACCTCCATCGCCCGGATCATGCTGCTGTTCTTAGCGTTCAGGTTTTCAAATACATCGAAAAAATTTTGTCCCACCAGCGCCTGGTAAGCTTCTCTCTCTTTCCGGTTTGAAAATTTACTATTTAACTTTGCTGAAAACAGAATCTCGCCATCCAGGTTGATGATCGTGATTCCGTCAATATATCCTTTTCCATGAAATAACTGTCTTAAAAACTCCATGCATTTCTCCCCTGTCTGAAACACCGCTGACCGGAATCACGCGCCAAGTCTCACGGACGTTCGACTTGAATCTGCGTTCATCCGGCCTGACAACGGTGTTATGTTTACACCTGTTCCAAGTGTATCAGAGGAAACAGGCAAAGACAAGTTTATCCGATCTCCTCCACACCTGGGCGATCCAACGGAAGTTTCAGCCACCACCATTTAAATACGATATTTACGATGATGCATGCTGCCATGATTGCCAGATAGATGCCGATAAACTTCCAATGGCTGCCATTTAAGAGCATCATCGGTCCCATCGACCACGCAAACATCTCTGCCGGAGTCGTAAACGGCGCTGCAAATGCAGTATCGTTCAACGTCTTGGAGCGGTTTTCCGGATCAACGATTCGAAGAAGGATGAAGCCGATCGCAAAAACGCCCGTTGAATAGCCAAATACGAAGATCGAGCGCTCAAACCAGCTGCCGCGGTTCATCGCCGGACCAAAGAACATCAGGGTTGCCACTACGATTGCAATACCGCAGAGCAGAAGAAGTGCCAGCGGAACTGCATATTTAACGATAACCGCCAGTTTGATGGAAGCGATTCCGAAAAACACCAGATAATCCGTCGCAGTACCGGAGATACGTCCCACTACATTTTCATCAATATAATCACCGACGCCGACTTTTCGGAAAACGAGGAACATCACGATTGCGGTCAAAAATGCCATCAGGTAATTCGGCAGATCCAGACCGATCGCTGCATAGATTCCCTTGCTGAGTCCCACACCGATACCGGATGCGATCAGCATCACTGCCAGATGCCATGCCAGCGGATCAAGGACGTTGGATGATATAGTTTCCTCGCCCATCGACTTGCGCTCATTTTTGGGCACCAGACCACAGCGCAGATCATCGGAGATCTGATTGAAGCCCTTCATATATTTGGTCCAGCCCTTTTTCGTTCCCAGCTTGATGAAGAACAGACCGCCAAAGATACCCGACAAAATACCAGCAGTTGCACAGGTCATCGCGATATCCATTGCCTCCAGATCACCCAGTCTCTCAAACGCGGTACCAACAGCCGCTGCCGTTCCGTGTCCGCCGGAGAAACCAGCTGCCAGCAGCAGACCGAAGCCATAGTTAATGTTCGGGAATAATTTCGAAATTACTAAAATACTAAACAACGGTGCCAGTGAGAACTGAATCGCCTGTGCCAACACTTTATAGGAAAAATAAGAACCAATCCGGTCAATTTCCGCTTTAAAATCTTTCTTATTGAAAGAAAATCCATTAATTCCGACACCTGCGAAAATCAGGATAATCAGAACACTTGCATAAGAACCAATATTTTCAGAAAACGGCAGGATTCCCAGTCCCTGCGCCCCGAGTGCCAGCGCGATAAATCCGGCAATCATGCTTGGCGGAATGAAAAATTTCTGTACCAACGGCACTTTTGCACGTAAAAGCTGACCAACCGCGATAAAAAACGATGCGATCGCAAAGTCCACTAAAATGTCTGTAACACTCACAGATACCCCTCCTATTCTTCTGTATCAAATGCGCCTCCAGCTATTTCCCATCCGGAAGCGCTTCTATTCTCCCCTCAAATGGCAGAGCGCTTTTCATCCGTATCCCCATACGTTTCACGAAAAGCGTTCTGCCGGTATCCTTTATCTGAAAAATCACTTCTCTAATTTGATAAAGTTATCCGAATGGCTCTTGGTTGTCGACGGAGCCAGATCCAGTTTCTGATCTGCGATCTCTAAGATGTCTTCCGGACGAACCCACGGTCTGCCCTGGATAGCACTTGTCTCCTCATGGGTTAAGTATCCCTTGTAGGCAGTTAAGCTGCGGCGCAGGAAACCATCCTTTGCACACGCCTGCGCCACACCATTGTTGATGATGCTTCTGAAGTGCGGCAGTACGGATGCTGCGTATGCGATCGAGGTAGACTGGGAAATTGCGCCCGGAATGTTGCTTACGCAATAATGTACGACACCTTCTTCGATGTAGCGCGGATTTTCATGGGTGGTCTCATGGAATGTCTCGATTGCACCATAATCGTTGCTAATATCTACGATAACGGAACCTTTCTCCATCGAGCGGACCATCTCGCGGTCGATCATGTATTCTTTGGCATCCTTCGGCCATCTAACACAATTATATACGACATCGATCTCTGGTAAAATCTTTTTCAGATTATAACGGTTGGAAATCTGGGTGTTGACTTCCTCATTGAACTGTTTTCCGATATCACGCAGGGTTCCGATATTAATATCCATAACCGTTACCCACGCGCCCAGCGCATGAAGAACAGAGATTGCTGCGCGTCCTACCACGCCGCCTCCAATGACCAGCGCCTTAACGCCCGGAGCACCGCCGAGACCGTTGACGAATTTGCCCTTGCCGCCGTTGATGGAGAGCAGGGATTCCAGACCAAAAAGTGCGCCCGCCTTACCAGCTGCCTCGCAGTTCGGTGAACCGTAACGGTGGGAATCTTCTGCGGTAAATGCAATACACTTGCTGTCGAGAAGTGCCTGTACCTCCTCCGGATGTGCTGCCGGATGGATGCAGGTAAATACGATCTGGTTTTCACGGAGCAGTTTGTACTCGCACGGTTCAAACTCTTTTACCTTTGCGACGAAATCGCAGGTTGCATAAATTTCTTCCTTTGTATCAACCAGCTTCGCGCCCTCTTTCACATATGCCTCATCCGGGAATCCAGAACCTTCGCCCGCGCCCTTCTGAACGTAAACCTCATTGCCGTCACCTACCAGCATGCTTACCTCTGCCGGGGTTGCGATGACACGGTACTCGCCTACTTTGATGTCTTTCAATACGCCAACTTTCATAATGTGTTCCCTCCATGTAATATATTTTTCTTTTTGCTTGATACTTTTGCTTGATACTCATATATACAGCAAGTTCCGTGCCAACTTTTACGTTTTTCGATTTTATTTAATATTTTTCTTTTTTATTTTCCAAAAAATTCGAGGTTTTCCTTGTAAATACAAGGTTTTTGTCGAATTAAAATTTTTATTTATTTTTTTGATAACCTTCCAGGAATGACTCGTTCTTGTCTCATTTTTTTCATAATGTAAAAAAATGACTCATTTATGAGCTTTTATGTGCTCATAAATGAGTCATTCAAATTTTATTTTTAAGTCGTATGCCGATTTTTGAGTC
>OBHX01001168.1_pt1 | contig 23307 bp, 16 predicted proteins | sample 1519331 | NCBI WGS metagenome assembly OBHX01 (sample SAMEA2602897, study PRJEB22501) | metagenome
TCGTTACCTCCATCTGTTGATGGAAGCATTATACTACATTGGGACATTTTCCTTTATGGTATATTAGGACATTATCATAAATGGTTCATACAGATGTAAAAAAATTAAAATTACTATTGACAAATAAAATCGAACGTGGTATTTTATTACAGAACGCTGCCGAAGACAGTAGGTGCCGTAAGGCATAAGGATTAAAACGCCTACCGAGGACTAAGTATTCTTTCGTAAGAATTACGTTAAGCCTTGCTGTCTTACAGTAAGGCTTTTTTTGGCGGTATATCAAATTCTATAAGGAGGTGTACCATTTCATGGCAAAAGTAGAACTGAAACAACCAATCGTAGAAGAAATCGCAAACAGCATTAAAGACGCACAGGCAGTCGTACTGGTTGACTACAGCGGTCTTACTGTTGAGCAGGATACTATTTTACGTAAAGAGTTAAGAGAGTCCGGCGTACAGTACAAGGTTTACAAAAACACTTTAATGCGTCGTGCATTTGAAGGTACTCCATGTGCAGATCTTGACAAGCACTTACATGGAACAAACGCTATTGCAATTTCTGCAACAGACGCTACTGCTCCTGCAAGAATCCTTGCTAAATTTGCAAAACAGTATCCGGCACTTGAGTTAGTAGCTGGTATTGTTGAGGGTAACTACAACGATCAGGCAGGAATCCAGGCACTGTCCCAGATCCCGTCCAGAGAAGAACTTCTTGGCAAATTGCTTGGAAGTATCCAGTCTCCTATTACCAACTTTGCTCGTGTGCTTAATCAGATCGCAGAGCAGAAGGGTGGAGAGGCTGAGGCACCAGCAGCAGAATAATTTAAGTTTCTGTCGCTGAATCGAATCATTGATTCCACAAAAAATTTAAAAATGGAGGAAAATTATAATGGCAAAGTTAACAACAGCTGAGTTTATCGAAGCAATCAAAGAGTTATCTGTATTAGAGTTAAATGATTTAGTAAAAGCTTGCGAGGAAGAGTTCGGTGTATCCGCAGCAGCAGGCGTTGTTGTAGCAGCAGCAGGTGCTGGTGAAGCAGCTGAGGAGAAAGATGAGTTTGACGTAGAGCTTACAGAAGTAGGTCCTAACAAAGTTAAAGTTATCAAAGTTGTTCGTGAGATCACAGGCTTAGGTCTTAAAGAAGCTAAAGAAGTTGTTGATGGTGCTCCGAAAATGGTTAAAGAGGGCGCTTCCAAAGCAGAGGCTGAGGATATCAAAACTAAACTTGAGGCTGAAGGCGCTAAAGTTACTCTTAAATAATTTAGGTGTATTTAAGCGAACCATGCTCCCCGCAGAAGTCTGTCGTGCAGGCCACTGCGGGGATTTTTTTGTGTAACAGGAAATTCTGTTGGAGTTTCCTGCAATCAGGATTCTTTTTGTGCAAGGAGATTCTGAATGAATATAAAAATGTTTTTGACTGTAACATTACTGGGAGTTTCTTTATATCTGGGAGGCAGTTCTGTTATATATGCTGAATCAGCAGAAAATGTGACGGAGAATTTTGAAGACAGCTTTTCAGATTGCGATCTTGAGCCGGAAATGGAAGAGGATGAGACTGGCTTCTATGGCGGAACAGCTGAGGTGGGATTTTTTTCAGCAGATGAGTCTGATAATGATTTTGAAGAGGAGCCAGAAGAAACTCCGCTTACACCTGTACCTTCTGGTAATGAACAGCAGATTTTGGCGGCTATTCCCGAAAACGCTGCAGTAGTGACTTTAGATGTGGCTGATGGAAGTGATATTACCGAAACCTTGAATACAGTGCTTCACTTTATGGGGCAGAGAGCTACAGATGAAACTCCTTGTACGGTAATCATCCCGCAGGGAAGCTATCTGATTTCCGGAACTATCCATATGTACAGCAATCTTACTCTTTATGCAGAAGGAGCTGTACTGACGAAATCCTGTACAGATAAGCATGTGGTCCTCAGACTGGGAGATGACATACTTTCTGCCGGAGGTTATGATGGATATCACAATATCACCATTGAAGGCGGAACCTGGGATCTGAATTACCCGGTTGTCGAAGATAAGGAAGGCACAGGCGGTTTTGTAGGCTTCAGGATTGGACATGCCAGACACGTAACTGTGAAGAACGTAACATTTCTAAACAATTTGAAATCTCATTTTCTTGAGCTGGCAGGTACGGAAGATGTAACCGTGACTGGCTGTACATTCCGGGGATATTGGCAGGAATATGAAGGCGGCGGACAGGAATGCATTCAGCTGGATGCATGTCTGGACTATATTTTTCCAGGATATCAGCCCTTTGATGGAGCAGTTTGTGAGAATGTCAGGATTACGGATAACATTTTTGAGAATGTGTTTGCAGGAGTGGGCAGTCACAGCATGATTTACGACAGACCATACCGGAACATCGTGATTCAGGGGAATACCTTTCGAAATGTGAAAAAGAGAGCTGTCTGGTGCCTGAATTACGTGGATTCTGCTGTGGAGGACAATATAATAGAGAATGCAGGCGGCGGAGTGCTTGTGAGCTGCATGTATTTCCCGAATACCCATCTTATGCCAGGAACTGCTGCGGGAATGGCAGGAAACCACCAGAATGCGGGCATTTCCGTGAAAAACAATCAGATTTCTATTTCTTCAGTGAGCCAGATCAATGGAAACACATGGAGAGGATATGGAATTGAAGTCCAGGGAGCCTGGGTAAGTGACAGCTCAAAGGCACAGGCTAAGGGAATTCCGACAGGTATTTATAAGGAAACCGGTGTTGAGGTAAAGGGAAATATGATCACAGGGAATGGAAATGGAATTCGCCTTTATCTAGCTGATGGCTGTACAGTGGAAAATAATCAGTTGAAACTGCAAAAAACTGCATCCTTTTCCAATATGGGAATTTACCTGTCTGCTTCTTCCAAAAATGTGATAAAAGATAATCAGGTATCAGGTTGTAAAAATGTAGGAATCTACGCTTATGACGGCGGAAAGCTGGGGACTCCATCCACAGAGAATCAAGTCCTGGATAATGTGATTTCAGGTATCGGCGGTGATGGAATTCTTATGGAAAATGGCTCTGACGGGTGTGAAGTAAGCCGGAACCGTATATCCTCCGGAAAAAAGAACGGAATTGTTCTCTGGGGCAGCGAGGAGTGTCAGATCACAGCGAATCAGGTGAAAGGCTGTATGCTGGACGGAATATATGTGGAAAATATTGGAAATGCTGTTATAAAATCTAACAGGATTACGAATGTGAACGGCAGAGGAATCCAAGTGATCGCAAGTCAGACTGGAAAACTTTATGGAAATGCGGTTACTGGCAGCAGAAAATGCGGTTTATATGTAAGCAGGTCAAAGATTTCCGGAAACAAAAAGAACCGTCTGGAGAATAATGGCAGTACTTATGCAATTTATGCGGAAAACAGCACTGGAATCATTTCCGTGAAAATGCCTACTGCGTCTAAGATCACCAGAAAGTCAGTGAAGATCACAGGCAAAGCGGCGGGTGGAAAGAAGCTTACAATTTATGCAGTAAGCAGAAACAAGAATAAAAAAATCGGCAGAGGAAGCATCAATTCCAAAAAGAAATATAATATTTCTATCAAAAAACAGAAAAAAGGAACGAAGCTTCTCTTTGTATTATCGGATAAATATGGAAACCTTTCTTATAGTAAGAGAAAAGTAAAATAAATTATAACTATTCAGCAATTACAAATAAAAAAACAAATGAAAAAACAACAGAAAAGTGCTTGACAGGCTTTTTTTGTTGTGCTATAGTGAAGAATGCTATATTATGGCAAGATATGCCTACTATGCTTATGAAGCAGAGCGGGCTGATGTTGTAATAAATAAAATAAAACAGGGGTGAAACGTCAATGGAAAAAAACAGAATTCGTTCTGTAAAAACTGGAAAAAGCATGCGAATGAGCTACCAGAGACAAAAAGAAGTCCTGGAGATGCCGAATTTGATTGAAGTCCAGAAAGATTCTTACCAGTGGTTTCTCGACGAAGGATTGAAGGAAGTATTCGACGATATTTCTCCAATCGCAGATTACGGCGGAAAGCTCAGTCTTGAATTCATCGACTTTACATTTGATGAAAAAGATGCGAAATACACCATCGAGCAGTGTAAAGAACGTGACGTAACTTATGCCGCACCTTTGAAGGTTCGAGTGAGACTGATTAACAAGGAAACAGATGAGATCAACGAACACGAGATTTTCATGGGAGACCTGCCGATTATGACCGCGACAGGAACTTTCGTCATTAACGGTGCTGAGCGTGTTATTGTCAGCCAGTTAGTACGTTCCCCTGGAATCTATTATGCCATTGCACACGATAAAATCGGTAAGAGACTGTTTTCCTGTACAGTAATTCCTAACAGAGGAGCATGGCTGGAATATGAGACTGACTCCAACGATGTATTCTATGTGCGTGTGGACAGAACCCGTAAGGTTCCGATCACTGTACTGATCCGTGCACTTGGTGTTGGTTCCAATGCAGAGATCATTGATCTGTTTGGCGAAGAGCCGAAGATCCTTGCAAGTTTCACAAAGGATACTTCTACAAATTATGAAGAAGGTCTTCTTGAACTGTATAAGAAAATCCGTCCAGGCGAGCCGCTTGCAGTTGAGAGCGCAGAGAGCCTGATCAATGCGATGTTCTTTGATCCGAGAAGATATGATCTTGCCAAGGTCGGACGTTATAAATTTAATAAGAAACTTCATTTCAATAAACGAATTGTTGGTCATAAGCTGGCTGACGATGTGGTTGAGGGCTCTACAGGAGAAATTCTTGCAGAGGCTGGTACTATCGTAACCAGAGAACTGGCTGATGCCATTCAGAACGCTGCAGTTCCATTTGTATGGATCCAGGGTGAAGAAGACCGCAGAATTAAAGTCCTTTCTAACTTAATGGTAGACATGCATCACTATCTGCCAGAAATTGAGAACCTGGAAGAGCTTGGGGTTACAGAGTTAGTATATTACCCTGTACTCGAAAAAATTCTGGAAGAAAATGACACACTTGAGGATAGAATTGCTGCTATCCGCAGAGATATCCATGACCTGATTCCGAAGCATATTACAAGAGAAGATATTTTTGCTTCTATTAATTACAATATGCATCTGGAATACGGCATTGGAAATGACGACGATATCGACCACTTAGGAAACCGTCGTATCCGTGCGGTTGGTGAACTGCTTCAGAATCAGTACCGTATCGGTCTTTCCAGACTTGAGCGTGTGGTTCGTGAGAGAATGACAACACAGGATGTGGAGAGCATTTCCCCGCAGTCCCTGATCAATATCAAACCTGTAACAGCTGCTGTAAAAGAGTTCTTTGGATCTTCCCAGCTGTCACAGTTCATGGATCAGAACAACCCTCTTGGTGAGCTGACCCATAAGAGACGTCTTTCCGCACTGGGACCTGGCGGTCTGTCACGAGACAGAGCCGGATTCGAGGTTCGAGACGTTCACTATTCCCATTACGGAAGAATGTGCCCGATCGAGACTCCTGAGGGACCGAACATCGGTCTGATCAACTCCCTTGCATCTTATGCAAAGCTGAATCAGTACGGATTTGTTGAGGCACCTTACCGTAAGATTGATAAAACGGATCCTATGAATCCGCGTGTAACTGACGAAGTTGTTTACATGACCGCTGATGAAGAGGATAACTACCATGTAGCACAGGCGAATGAGGCACTTGACGCAGAAGGACATTTCGTTCGTAAGAACGTTTCCGGTCGTTATCGTGAAGAGACTCAGGAGTATGAGCGTCAGATGTTTGATTACATGGACGTATCTCCTAAGATGGTATTCTCTGTAGCTACAGCCCTGATCCCATTCCTTCAGAACGACGATGCGAACCGTGCGCTGATGGGATCAAACATGCAGCGTCAGGCCGTTCCGCTTCTTACTACAGAAGCACCAGTTGTTGGTACAGGAATGGAAGCAAAGACAGCTGTTGACTCCGGTGTTTGTGTGGTTGCAAGAAAGTCTGGTACTGTACTTCGCTCCACATCTACCGATATCAGCATCAAGAATGATGATGGAACAAAAGATGATTATCATCTTACCAAATTCATGCGCAGTAACCAGAGCAACTGCTACAACCAGCGTCCGATCGTTAATCAGGGCGAGCACGTTGAAGCAGGTGATGTTATTGCCGATGGTCCGTCTACTTCTCAGGGAGAGCTTGCTCTTGGCAAGAACCCTCTGATCGGATTTATGACCTGGGAAGGTTATAACTACGAGGATGCCGTACTGTTAAGTGAGAAACTTGTACAGAACGATGTTTATACATCTGTTCACATTGAAGAATATGAAGCAGAATCCCGTGATACAAAGCTTGGACCGGAAGAGATCACTCGTGATGTTCCAGGCGTAGGTGATGATGCACTCAAGGATCTTGATGAGCGCGGAATCATTCGTATCGGTGCAGAGGTTCGTGCTGGTGATATCCTTGTTGGTAAGGTTACTCCTAAGGGAGAGACTGAGCTTACAGCAGAGGAGAGACTTCTTCGTGCAATCTTCGGTGAGAAAGCACGTGAGGTTCGTGATACTTCCCTTAAGGTACCACACGGTGAGTATGGTATCGTTGTAGATGCCAAGGTATTCACAAGAGAAAATGGTGATGAGCTGTCTCCTGGAGTAAATCAGTCTGTACGTATTTACATCGCACAGAAGAGAAAAATCTCCGTTGGTGATAAGATGGCTGGTCGTCATGGTAACAAGGGTGTCGTTTCCCGTGTACTTCCGGTTGAGGATATGCCATTCCTTCCGAACGGACGTCCGCTTGATATCGTGCTGAACCCTCTGGGTGTACCTTCCCGTATGAACATCGGACAGGTCCTGGAGATCCACTTAAGTCTTGCTGCCAAGGCACTTGGCTTTAACATTTCCACACCGGTATTCGATGGTGCAAACGAGAATGATATCCAGGATACACTGGAACTTGCAAATGACTATGTAAATACAGAAGATTTTGAAGAGTTCCGTGAGAAATACAAAGACATTCTGGCACCTGATGTAATGCAGTATCTGGATGAGAACAAAGCCCACAGAGCATTGTGGAAAGGTGTTCCGATTTCCAGAGATGGTAAAGTACAGCTTCGTGACGGACGTACCGGAGAGTTCTTCGACGGTCCGACCACAATCGGACACATGCATTACCTGAAACTGCATCATCTGGTTGATGATAAGATCCATGCCCGTTCCACAGGTCCTTACTCTCTGGTTACACAGCAGCCACTGGGTGGTAAAGCTCAGTTCGGTGGACAGCGTTTCGGAGAGATGGAGGTTTGGGCTCTGGAGGCATACGGTGCATCCTATACACTCCAGGAAATCCTGACAGTTAAATCCGATGATGTAGTCGGTCGTGTGAAGACTTATGAAGCAATCATCAAGGGTGATAACATCCCTGAGCCTGGTATTCCGGAATCCTTTAAGGTTCTTCTTAAAGAGCTCCAGTCTCTGGCATTGGATGTACGCGTGCTCAAAGATGATCAGACAGAAGTTCAGATCATGGAGAATGTAGATTACGGCGAAACCGATCTTCGTGCAGTTATCGAGGGAGATTCCCGCGGACACAGAGGAGAGGAATCCTTCAGCAAACATGGCTATACCAAGCAGGAGTTTGACGGAGAGGAACTTGTTGATGTGGACGAGGACGAAGAAGAGGATTATGAATCCGAAATCGACGATTCCTACGATGATATCGAAGAGTAGAAAGGGGAAAAGAATACATGGCAGAATCAACCAATACCAATGAAACATATCAGCCAATGACTTTTGATGCCATTAAAATCGGACTGGCGTCCCCGGAAAAGATCAGAGAGTGGTCAAGAGGTGAGGTTACAAAACCGGAAACCATCAACTACCGTACCTTGAAACCGGAGAAAGACGGACTTTTCTGTGAAAGAATTTTCGGACCAAGCAAGGACTGGGAGTGCCACTGCGGTAAATATAAGAAAATCCGTTATAAAGGTGTTGTCTGCGACCGATGCGGCGTTGAGGTTACCAAGGCTTCCGTTCGTAGAGAGCGTATGGGTCACATTGAGCTTGCTGCTCCTGTTTCCCATATCTGGTATTTCAAGGGTATTCCGTCCCGTATGGGACTTATCCTGGATCTGACTCCAAGAACACTGGAGAAAGTTCTTTACTTTGCAAATTATATTGTACTGGATCCGGCAGATTCCGGACTTCAGTACAAGCAGATCCTTACTGAGAGAGAATATCAGGATGCCCGTGAGTCTTACGGAAATAACTTCCGCGTAGGCATGGGTGCTGAGGCTATCAAAGAGCTCCTTATGGCTATCGATCTTGAGAAGGATTCCGCTGAATTAAAGGCAGAGCTGGTTAAGGCAACAGGCCAGAAGCGTGCAAGGATCATCAAACGTCTTGAGGTTGTTGAATCTTTCCGTGAGTCAGGAAACCGTCCTGAGTGGATGATTCTTGATGTTGTTCCTGTAATCCCGCCGGATCTTCGTCCTATGGTACAGCTGGATGGTGGACGTTTTGCAACATCTGACCTGAATGATCTGTACAGAAGAATCATTAATCGTAACAATCGTCTGAAAAGACTGCTGGAGCTTGGTGCTCCGGATATCATTGTCCGCAATGAGAAACGTATGCTTCAGGAAGCAGTTGACGCCCTGATCGACAATGGTCGTCGTGGCCGTCCGGTTACAGGTCCTGGAAACAGAGCCCTGAAATCCCTTTCTGATATGCTGAAAGGTAAATCCGGACGTTTCCGTCAGAACCTTCTTGGTAAGCGTGTTGACTACTCCGGACGTTCCGTTATCGTCGTTGGACCTGAGCTGAAGATTTATCAGTGCGGTCTGCCGAAAGAGATGGCAATCGAGCTGTTTAAGCCTTTCGTTATGAAAGAACTGGTAGCAAACGGCACCTCTCACAATATTAAGAATGCCAAGAAGATGGTAGAGAAGCTTGAGCCAGCTGTATGGGATGTTCTGGAAGATGTTATCAAAGAACATCCGGTTATGCTGAACCGTGCACCTACACTGCATCGTCTGGGTATCCAGGCGTTTGAGCCGATCCTTGTAGAAGGTAAGGCTATTAAGCTTCATCCGCTTGTTTGTACCGCTTTCAACGCTGACTTCGATGGTGACCAGATGGCTGTCCATCTTCCACTGTCCCAGGAAGCACAGGCAGAGTGCCGTTTCCTGCTTCTGTCTCCGAACAACCTTCTGAAACCTTCTGATGGTGGACCGGTAGCCGTTCCTTCACAGGATATGGTCCTTGGTATTTACTATCTGACACAGGAAAGACCTGGAAACAAGGGAGAAGGCAAGTTCTTCAAGAGCGTAAATGAGGCAATTCTGGCATATGAGAACCAGGTAATTACTCTGCAGTCCAAGATTCTTGTCCGCTGCAGCAAGGTAATGCCGGATGGAAGCACTTTCACAGGCAACGTGCAGTCTACACTGGGACGTTTCCTGTTCAATGAGATCCTGCCACAGGATCTTGGATTTGTTGACAGAAGCATTCCGGGAAATGAGCTTCTTCTTGAGGTTGACTTCCTGGTTGGTAAGAAACAGCTGAAACAGATCCTTGAAAAAGTTATTAATACTCACGGAGCAACCAAGACTGCTGAGGTTCTGGACTCTATCAAAGCTATGGGTTACAAGTATTCTACAAGAGCTGCCATGACTGTATCTATTTCTGATATGACCGTGCCGCCGCAGAAGCCTGAGATGATCAAGGCTGCACAGGATACTGTAGATAAGATCACAAAGAACTATAAACGTGGTCTTATTACTGAGGAAGAGCGTTATAAAGAGGTTGTGGATACCTGGAAGAAGACTGACGATGAGCTTACTCATGCACTTCTTTCCGGACTTGATAAGTACAACAACATCTTCATGATGGCTGACTCTGGTGCCCGTGGATCTGATAAACAGATCAAACAGCTTGCAGGTATGCGTGGATTGATGGCCGATACAACCGGACATACAATCGAGCTTCCTATCAAGTCAAACTTCCGTGAAGGTCTGGACGTACTGGAATACTTCATGTCCGCTCATGGAGCGCGTAAAGGACTTTCCGATACCGCTCTTCGTACAGCCGATTCCGGTTACCTGACAAGACGTCTTGTTGACGTATCTCAGGATCTGATCGTACGTGAGATGGACTGCTGTGAGAACAGAGCAGAGATTTCCGGTATGTATGTAAAAGGTTTCATGGATGGCAAGGAGGAGATCGAGAGCCTTCAGGATCGTATCACAGGTCGTTTCTCCTGCGAGACCATTAAGAATAAAGAGGGCGAAGTCCTTGTAAAAGCAAACCACATGATTACTCCGAAGCGTGCTGCACGTATCATGAAAGAGGGTGTAGACAACATTACCGGAGGTGCTGTTGAGCAGGTTAAGATCCGTACCATCCTGAGCTGTAAGTGTAAGGTTGGTGTGTGTGCGAAGTGCTATGGCGCAAACATGGCTACCGGTGAGCCGGTACAGGTTGGTGAGTCCATCGGTATCATCGCTGCACAGTCTATCGGTGAGCCAGGTACACAGCTGACCATGCGTACTTTCCATACAGGTGGTGTTGCCGGTGGAGATATCACACAGGGTCTTCCTCGTGTCGAGGAGCTTTTTGAGGCAAGAAAGCCGAAAGGACTTGCTGTTATCACTGAAATCAAGGGTGTTGCTACAATCAATGACACCAAGAAGAAGAGAGAGATCATCGTAACAGATCCGGAGACTGGTGATTCCAAGACTTACCTGATTCCATACGGTTCCCGTATCAAGATTATGGACGGACAGGTTATGGAGGCTGGTGATGAGCTTACAGAAGGTAGTGTAAACCCGCATGATATCCTTCGAATCAAGGGTGTTCGTGCAGTTCAGGATTACATGATCCGTGAGGTTCAGCGTGTATACCGTCTTCAGGGTGTTGAGATCAACGATAAGCATATCGAGGTTATCGTTCATCAGATGCTGAAGAAAATCCGTATCGAGGATAACGGAGATTCTGAGTTCCTGCCAGGTACACTTGTTGACTTCCTCGAGTATGAGGAAGTAAATGAGAAACTGGAAGCTGAGGGATTACGTCCTGCAATTGGAAAACAGGGAATGCTTGGTATTACCAAGGCATCTCTGGCAACTGATTCCTTCTTATCAGCTGCTTCTTTCCAGGAGACTACCAAGGTTCTGACCGAAGCTGCCATCAAGGGTAAGGTTGACCATCTGATCGGTCTGAAAGAGAATGTAATCATCGGTAAACTGATTCCAGCTGGTACAGGTATGAAGTGCTACAGCGATGTAGAGCTTGATACAGGAATGCCGGAAGAGCCAGAAGAAATCGAATTTGATGAAATGGACGACGAGGATCAGGATGTGCTGGATGTAGCGGAAGACTCAGAAGAGCTGGAGACTGCTGATGAGGCAGATCTTGCAGTGGATGAGGATGAGGATACATTTGAGGATGAGGATTCTTCTGAAGACAGTGAAGAATAAACGATAAAATATGAAATCCCCCAGGGTGACAGAAATGTTGCTTTGGGGGATTTTTGTGTAACAGAGAATTCTATGGAACTTACAGTTACACAAAAAAGTGCAGCCCGGCAGGAACACACTGCAGCAGCAAGGGAAATGCTGCTTGAGACAATCCGCCGTAGGCGAGGGTAAGGAAAAATATGGATAGAGGAAAATACAACCTGGTCTATCATTTGTGGTAAGATTCCTGTATAATGTTTTATGTAACTATTCAGAAGGCAGTATTCCGCGAGGTGTTCTGGGGGAAAAGTAGTTCACAGAAAACCCGAGAATAGCGGTGCGAAATCACGTAAACCATGATTTCTGTGTATCGTGACGGGGAAGACTTGCCAGTCCATTTAAAAAGTCATTACCCGTTCGAGGAGGGAGAACATACATGGATAAAGATGTTCCGGTTTCCGTCTGGCCAGAATGGGAACTTATAGAGAAAATAGGCGAAGGATCCTTTGGGAAAGTGTATAAAGCAAAGCGGACAGAACGAGGCCGCTCTTTTTACTCCGCAATCAAGATTATATCCATACCGGCAAGTAAGGGAGAACTTGATAGCGTACGCTCAGAGATGAATAATGAGCAGTCTACCAGGGAATATTTTCGAAATCTGGTAGAAGACTGCATTCAGGAAATATATACTATGGAGCATTTTTGCGGAAATTCCCATGTGGTTTCATTTGAAGATTTCAAAGTGGTGGAATATTTGGATGAGATCGGCTGGGACATTTCCATAAGAATGGAATATCTTACCAGCTTTATGGATTACTGCACAGGCAAGGAGCTTACTGAGAAGGAAGTGATCAAACTTGGCTGTGACCTGGCTATGGCATTGATTTATTGCAGGAAATTGAATATTATTCACCGTGATGTGAAACCGGAGAATATTTTTGTGTCCAGATTCGGTGACTTTAAGCTGGGCGATTTTGGAACTGCCAGGGAACAGGCACATACCATGAGCAATATGTCCAAGAAAGGTACCTATTCCTACATGGCACCGGAGATTTACAAGGGAGAGAAGTACGACAGCAGTATTGATATCTATTCCCTTGGAATTGTATTATATAAACTGATGAATCAGAACAGGCTGCCTTTTCTTTCGCTGGATAAGCAGTTGATTACATACAGAGATAAAGAGACTGCCCTTGCACGGAGAATGGCAGGGGAGAAAATGCCGGCACCAGTTAATGCCAGTGCTGCTTTTTCCCACATTATACTAAAAGCATGTGCATATGAGCCGGGGAAACGTTACAGGAAACCAGAAGATATGCTGCGGGATTTGGAGAAGCTTCGTCTGGCACCGGTGAATGCAGAGAAAGAGTGGGAGAAGTCCCAGTGGGAGCTGACAAATTCAGCAGAACTTGAGCGGGATCAGAGAAGATATGCCCCTCAGGAGCCGGAAGACCGTATGGAGCGGACCCATGTGGCAGAAGACCCTCAGATTGAGAAAGCTGTCCGGGAAGAAGAGGCACAGCTCAGAAAGCCTGCGAAAAATGCAGTGAAAAATTATGAGAAACAGTCAGTAAATGCCTCTTCCACTAAGCGAAAGAAGCAGCAGAGAAGCGGGTGGGACCAGGAAAGACAGATTTCACCATGGACAGTTTCCCTTATTGTAGTGGCGCTTGCGGCATGCATTATTATTGGTGTTTATATGAAATTAATCCATGATGAGAATCGCAAGGCTCAAAATACGGAGAACGTTATGGAAGTTCTGGAAGCTAATGATAACAGTACTGCTCAAATTGATGAATTTTCTACTTCAATTCAGACAATTAAGGAGCAGGCGAATACAATTGTAAGCGAACTTCCGGACTGCGAGGAAGTTGGCAAGGAAGGCGACCGGCTTCGCTACTATGACAGCAACGGGAAACTGGTGAAAGCGCTGATTTATCCGGAGACATCCGAAGATGGAGTTTATGAGGAGTATTATTATTGGGATGAACGTCTGTTTTTTGCATATGTATGGACCGGTAATAAGAAGGAATTATATTACTATGACAAGCGTGGCAAACTGATCCGCTGGATCGATACAGACGGAACTGTCCACGATAAGGAGAATGACAGTACTGAGTACACCAAGCGTGGCGAGAAATACTGGAAAAATGCGCTGGAGCAGTTAGATGAATGATGATACCGGTCATATAAGAAGTGGCTGTGATTCTTTGGAACATCGACAGACAGGCGAAGAGGAATAGAATGACATATCATATTGATTATGCATATACCTGCCATGCAGGGAAAGTGCGACCAAATAACGAGGACAATTTCTGGTGCTGTGGAGAGCACCTTCCAGTGAGTAATCATGGAACAGAAGAAATCCGTACTGGTCTCAGACTTCGGGAGAGCCTTCCGGTAATGGCTGTTTTTGACGGCATGGGAGGGGAGAGCCAGGGGGAAATGGCTGCCTGGCTTGCTTCTGACAGCCTGGAGCATTTTTATAGGGAAAATAAGGGGATGCTTCGTAAAGCACCAGAGCTTTTTCTTACGGAAGCCTGTAGGGATATGAATCAGGCTGTATGCGATTACGGTCGGGAACAACGGATCAGTGCCATGGGTACTACTATGGCGATGATTGCTTTTGGGAAAAAAGAAGCGTATATCTGTAATCTGGGAGACAGCAGGATTTATCGGTTTTCCAAGGGGGAGTTTTCCCAGATTTCCAGAGATCATGTGCTGAAAAGCTGCAGATTTGGGAAAGCACCCCTGACTCAGTTTCTGGGAGTGGAGGAGACCGAGATGAAGCTGGAACCTGCCATTGCGGCAATTCCTTATCAGGACAGGGACCGTTATCTGCTTTGCTCAGACGGGGTAACAGATATGTTATCTGACCGCGAGATTGAAGAAATTATGAAGCAGGAAGACTCAGTTCGTGATATTGCCCATACTCTTTTAACAAGGGTACTGGATAAAGGGGCCAGAGATAATACTACGATCATTCTCTGCGAGGTAAGGGCAGATAATCGGCCGTTCAAAACCTGGTTTTTGCAGAAGAAGGGATAAATCAGAGGGCAAATTTTTTCACAATTTAAGTAGTTGATTATAGGAAAATGAAGGTGATTTATGATGAAAAATCGTATGCAGGATCTTGATTTTGAACAGACAGTGGCATTTGATTCCGTAAAGGATTTTGAATTTACCAGAAGGGCTGCCCAGAGATTTCGTCAGGTAGTCAGTCTGGATGGATTTGAGGATGAAGATGCGGACGTTATTTTTCATTATTTATATAAAGAGATGGAGCTGGTTTCGTTCGGAGATCATTTGAAGAGATATATCTATGAAAGAGCCGGGATTGAGGAACCGTTTGGAGAAGTGCCCCAGGAGGTATACAGAGATATTGCAGTTGATTCTTTCCGGGAAACCTATACACCCAAGTCTATGAATCCTACTTCAACTAAGCTTCCTGCGTTGGTGAACAATTGGCTTACCCAGGCCTCAGTAAAGCGCGAAACTGTATTTTTGCTGGGCTTCGGGCTTCGCATGAGCGCGGAGGATGTTTCAGACTTTCTGACAAGGGTGCTGAAGGAGCAGGATTTTGATTTCCATAATCCAGAGGAAGTGATCTACTGGTATTGTTATAGTAAGCAGCTTCCTTACAGCAAGGCAGAGGAATATAAAGAGAATTACAAATCCATGGAACCTGCAGCAGATAAAGGCAAAGTGGCGGAAGTAATCAGCGGCGATTTTACCATAGATACAGAGGAAAAATTGCTGAAATATCTGGCATGCCTGAAAGCTGGCTGGGATGATCCAATGAATGAGAAGAGCCAGGCATTTCAGGAGTTCCTGCGCCTTCTGGAACATGCGAAGCAGATCATTGCAGCCATGTATCAGAAGGATGAGGAGGAGAAAGGCCGGGATAAGGTCTGGAAACCGGAGAATATTACTCCTTCTGACCTGGAGAAGGTAATCTGCAATGGTATTCCTATCAATAAGATGGGAAATCTGAAAAAAATGTCAGCCTCTATCCTGGCGAAACATTTCAGCCAGAAGAGGTTCAGCAGACAGAGAATTACCAATATTCTGAATCACAAGTTCCCGGTAGAGCGGTTTGATCTTCTTACGCTGGAGTTCTTTATTGTGTCTCAGGAGATGGAGGATGATGATCCCTATGACAGATACCATCATTTCATAGAGGAAGCGCAGAGAATTCTGAAGAAGTGTGGAATGAGCGAGATTTATATTGTGAACCCATACGAATGTTTCCTGCTGATGTGTCTTTTGACGGATTGTCCGCTGGCTGTTTTTTCAGAGATATGGGAAATGTCATATGAAGAGAATGGGGAAGAGGAGTAGGTAATTTCTTAATATAGAAATGCGCAGTGTTGTTTGGAGGCACTGCGCATTTTTAATAGCAATTAAGGTTAATCATTATAGTAGAGATAAATACTGCGGCTAAGCTGTGCAATTGTATTCTGGGCTTCTCCCGGGCTGGAGAGGTTCTGGGAAAGGAAGACGATGACCAGATCGTTTCCACCCTGTGCGTTGTACAGGATTCCGGCATCATTTTCTACATCGGAAAGCTCACCGGTTTTGTTGGCAACGCTGACACCCTCTGGCAGGGCTGCTGGAATCTTGTTAGTACGTTGCTGCTGTTTTAGAAGGGAATACATTTCTTCTGCATGTAAAAGGCTGGGTGTCTGAGTAGTACCAGAGCAGATCTGGTAAATCTCTTTCAGGAATTTTCCACAGTCATAGGCAGAAGTATAATTATCTCCGAATTCGTTGCTGGCAAGAAGCAGTCGTCCCATGGAAGTATTGGTGTAGCCGTGAGACTGACAGAAACTATTTACCTTCTGCATACCTGCAGTGCTGTCGCCACCTCCCAGGCAGGAAACCAGACTGTTTGCCGCGTCATTGTCGCTGACTGTGATCATTGGTGTCAGATAAGAATCCAGGGTGGCAGAACCATACTGCTGGGACAAAGAATCATAATTCTCATATACTGCACCCATAATGAAAAGCTTGATCAGGCTGGCTGCCTGCATAGGGGAATCATTGATCGTAGCCTCTGAGCCGTCTGCAAGGTCACAGATATAAACACTCCAGGAACCGTTTGCCCCAGGAAGCTGGGACTGGACCTGAGTGACCAGAGTATTTATCTTTTCATCGGACTTGTTGTCAAAAGCAGAACTTCCGTGGGAGGGAGAGATGGTGCCATCATCAGAAAGTTCAGGAGTAATAGCTGTCATGGAAGAATCTTTTTTTCCCTGGGAAGTGCCATCTGTTGTCTGAGAGGAGTCGGAACCGGATGACTGGGAAGGATCTATTGGTTCTGCATTGGCAGCAGGAGTCTGATAAGGAACCGTTATTTCCTCCGGAGCTGGAGAAGACTGTACAGGCCCTGCACTTTCTCTCTGGGAAGGCCCCTGGCCAGAAGAATCATCAGTAGAAGCTTCGCTGTCGGAACTTCCATCATCAGAAATAAAGCCGCTCTGGTCGGCGTCATCAGAAGTCTCGTCACCAGAGGTAAATCCGAAAGTTTCACCGTCAGTGAAATCTTCAGTCTGGTCTGTTGCTGAATCATTTTTTGTCAGATTAATACTGCTCTGGCTGTCCTTTCTGAAGAAAGTAAGGTAAAGAATGATAAGAATCAGTAAAGCAGCGACAATGCCAAGAAAAATCAGCAGATAAGAAGAGGTTTGTTTCTTTCTATTATTTTTCATAAGTTCTCCTTTCGAATCGATGAAATATCTGGAAGAGACATTATTTTATGGCAGTAAATCCAGATTTATTTTTCCTCAAAATATGCATCAATCCCATCAGCGATTCCGGATGCCATTGTGTCCTGAAAATCCGGATCACTCATTTTCAGATCGTCAGATTCATTGGTCATAAATCCCATTTCCACAATAGTTACCGGAATGGTGCTCCAGTTGATTCCAGTCATATTGTCGGCATATGTTACGCCGCGGTTTTCAAATCCGGTTGCGTCACAATAGGCATCCAGAATGCACTGGGAAAGGCTGTTGGAATCATCATAGAGCTGGGATACATAAGGATTGGAAGAGGAGGGGGAAATGGTAAGTGCACCGGCAGCAGAGGAAGACTCAGCACCATTGGCGTGGATGCGCACGTAAACCTCAGCCCCCTGTCCAGCTACATATTCAGCTCGCTCTTTATTGCTGATGGCAGTATCATTATCCGTTCTGGTGAGAACTGTTTGATAGCCACGGTCTTCCAGAATCTGCTGCAGCTTCAAAGAAACATCCAGATTCAGCTGGTATTCAGGCAGACCGGAAAAAGTTCCCTGGGTTCCTGTTGAGGCTTTGGCTTTCATTTCTGTGGAACCTGGACCAAGAGGTTCAAGGTCACTCATATCCACATTTGGACCCTGATGACCGGGATCAATACCGATTATATGTGACTGGACCACAGGCGGCCCCTGAAGCTCGTCAGTGGTCTCTGCACAGACTGTGCACAGATTTATAAGTCCTGCTCCGGAAAAAATTATGAGTCCAAATGCAAAAATCCGGGAGAATCCCTTGGATTTAGCAATTGCTTTTGGAAAACGCATATGTATGCTCCTGTTCGTAATGATTTTTTAACTATTCAGCTGGCAGTATTCTACAAAGCGTATACTGAGAAGGTACTGAACAGTTCTTTTTTTCTTATTATAATAATGCGGAGACGTGAATGCAATGTAAAGTTGGGTTTTCACAACTGTTCTTAAAGAAGGTGAAAAATTTGTTCACGCAATTTCGCACATCTGGTTTATGTATATTTCATCTGAATTCATTTACCACAGCTTGATAATAAAATACATTTTAATAAGAAGAAACCTATTTATAATTCACCGTGATAAATTGTAAAAACCTTGAAAAAATAAGGAAAAATTGATGAAAAACACCTTGACAGAGATATGCAGACAGGATATAATCAAAAAGCGTGCGAAATAAGGCATTTTTTTCCGCGCTTACTAAGATAATAGCAACCGCAAGGAAACCCCATAGAACAATCTATGGAGAAATAAATCGGGAGGTGAAATGGAATGCCAACATTCAACCAGTTAGTAAGAAAAGGACGCCAGACAGCTGTTAAGAAATCTACAGCTCCGGCTCTGCAGAGAACTTATAACTCTTTAAGAAAGAAAGCAGTTGAGCAGTCTGCACCACAGAAACGTGGCGTTTGCACAGCTGTTAAAACAGCTACTCCTAAGAAGCCTAACTCAGCTCTTAGAAAGATCGCCAGAGTTCGTCTTTCCAACGGAATCGAAGTAACAAGCTACATCCCAGGAGAAGGTCACAACCTTCAGGAGCATAGCGTTGTTCTTATCCGTGGTGGAAGGGTTAAGGACTTACCTGGTACAAGATACCACATCATCAGAGGTACTCTTGATACTGCAGGTGTTGCTAACAGAAAACAGGCCCGTTCTAAATACGGCGCTAAGAGACCGAAAGTTAAGAAATAATCCATCCGTATTACTGCGGAGACTATAGAGATTTGTACGGTATTCCATATACCCTGTCGGTTGCGGGTTAAATATAGGACCATTACCAGTGCGAACATACAATAGTTTACTGTGTGAGTACCGATGAGATAATCAAAATGATTAAGGAGGGAAGTAACGTGCCACGTAAAGGACATACTCAGAAAAGAGACGTTCTGGCAGACCCGATGTACAACAATAAAGTTGTTACAAAGCTTATCAACAACATCATGTTAGATGGTAAGAAAGGTGTTGCACAGAAAATTGTTTACGGAGCATTCGCCAGAATGGAAGAAAAATCTGGCAAGCCAGCAATTGAAGTATTTGAAGAGGCAATGAACAACGTAATGCCTCAGCTTGAAGTTAAAGCAAGACGTATCGGTGGAGCTACTTATCAGGTTCCGATCGAGGTAAGAGCTGACAGACGTCAGGCTCTGGCTCTTCGCTGGATCACCATGTTCTCCCGCAAGAGAGGCGAGAAGACCATGGAAGAGAAACTGGCTAACGAGCTTATGGATGCAGCCAATAACACCGGAGCATCTGTAAAGAGGAAAGAAGACATGCATAAGATGGCTGAAGCAAATAAAGCATTTGCTCACTATCGCTTCTAATCAAGGAGGAAAATCCATTGGCTGGAAAAGAAGGTAGAGAATACCCGCTCGAGAGAACCAGAAACATTGGTATTATGGCTCATATCGATGCAGGTAAGACAACTCTTACAGAACGAATTCTGTACTATACAGGTGTCAACTACAAGATTGGTGATACTCATGAAGGTACTGCTACCATGGACTGGATGGAGCAGGAGCAGGAGCGTGGTATCACAATCACATCCGCTGCAACAACATGTCACTGGACACTGGAAGAGAACTGCAAACCGAAGCCAGGCGCTTTGGAGCATCGTATCAACATCATTGATACCCCAGGTCACGTAGACTTTACTGTTGAGGTTGAGCGTTCCCTTCGTGTACTGGATGGCGCTGTCGGCGTATTCTGTGCAAAGGGTGGTGTTGAGCCACAGTCTGAGAACGTTTGGCGTCAGGCTGATACCTACAATGTACCACGTATGGCATTCATCAATAAGATGGACATCCTTGGTGCAAACTTCTACGGCGCAGTAGAGCAGATCAAGACTCGTCTTGGTAAAAATGCAATCTGCCTGCAGCTGCCAATCGGAAAAGAAGATGACTTCAAGGGAATCATCGACTTATTCGAAATGAAAGCTTACATCTACAATGATGAGAAGGGCGATGATATCACTATCACCGATATCCCGGAAGACATGAAAGAAGATGCTGAGCTTTATCATACAGAACTGATCGAGAAAATTTGTGAGCTGGACGACGATCTCATGATGGAATATCTTGAGGGCGAAGAGCCAAGCACAGACAGACTGAAAGCAGCTCTGAGAAAAGGTACATGCGAGTGTACAGCTGTTCCGGTATGCTGCGGTTCTGCATATAGAAACAAAGGTGTTCAGAAACTTCTGGACGCTATCCTGGAGTACATGCCTGCTCCAACAGATATTCCACCAATTGATGGTGTTGACATGGATGGAAACCCGACCGTGAGACATTCCTCTGATGAAGAGCCGTTTTCCGCTCTGGCATTCAAGATCATGACAGACCCATTCGTTGGAAAACTTGCATATTTCCGTGTATATTCAGGAACAATGAATTCCGGATCCTATGTATATAACTCTACAAAGGGCAAAAAAGAGCGTGTTGGTCGTATCCTTCAGATGCATGCTAACAAGCGTATGGAACTGGATAAGGTTTACTCCGGTGATATCGCTGCAGCTATCGGATTCAAATTCACCACAACTGGTGATACAATCTGTGATGAGCAGCATCCAGTAATCCTTGAGTCCATGGAGTTCCCGGAACCAGTTATCGAGCTGGCTATCGAGCCTAAGACAAAAGCAGGACAGGGCAAACTTGGTGAGGCTCTTGCAAAACTTGCAGAAGAGGATCCGACCTTCCGTGCACATACAGATCAGGAAACAGGACAGACCATTATCGCTGGTATGGGTGAGCTTCACCTTGAGATCATCGTTGACCGTCTTCTTCGTGAGTTCCACGTAGAGGCTAACGTAGGTGCTCCTCAGGTTGCTTACAAAGAGACAATCACCAAGGCTGTTGATGTAGACAGCAAGTATGCAAAACAGTCTGGTGGTCGTGGACAGTATGGTCACTGTAAAGTTAAATTCGAGCCTATGGATGCCAACGGCGAAGAACTGTACAAGTTCGAGTCTACTGTTGTCGGCGGTGCTATTCCGAAGGAATATATCCCGGCTGTAGGAGAAGGTATCGAAGAGGCTATGAAGGCTGGTATCCTTGGTGGATATCCGGTTGTTGGTGTACATGCAAATGTATACGATGGATCTTATCATGAAGTCGATTCTTCTGAGATGGCATTCCACATTGCAGGTTCTCTTGCATTCAAGGATGCTATGCAGAAGGCAGCTCCAATCCTTCTTGAGCCTATCATGAAGGTTGAAGTAACCACACCAGAGGATTACATGGGTGATGTTATCGGTGATATCAACTCCCGTCGTGGTCGTATCGAAGGTATGGATGATATCGGCGGAGGTAAGATGATCCGTGGATATGTTCCGCTTTCCGAAATGTTCGGATATGCAACAGATCTTCGTTCCAGAACTCAGGGACGTGGTAACTACTCCATGTTCTTCGAGAAATACGAGCCAGTTCCAAAGAGTGTTCAGGAAAAAGTTCTGGCAAAGAAAGACTGATTTAACTACAGGCTGAATCAGGATTTCATATAAAACAATAAAAAGCTTGCAAATATCCTTGATTTGCAATATAATCAAGGATAGCAAGTTTAAAATCGATATGGCGCTCTATTTTTATAGAGAATGAGCCAACTAATCAAGGAGGACATTTTAAAATGGCAAAGGCTAAGTTTGAGAGAACAAAACCGCATTGTAACATTGGTACCATTGGACACGTTGACCATGGTAAAACAACTTTAACAGCAGCTATCACAAAAGTTCTGGCTGAAAGAGTTCCAGGAAACACAGTTGAAAACTTCGAAGATATCGATAAAGCTCCAGAAGAAAGAGAGCGTGGTATCACAATTTCTACAGCACATGTTGAGTATCAGACAGAGCATAGACATTATGCACACGTTGACTGCCCAGGACATGCTGACTACGTTAAGAACATGATCACAGGTGCAGCTCAGATGGATGGTGCTATCCTCGTAGTTGCTGCTACAGATGGTGTTATGGCTCAGACAAAAGAGCACGTTCTTCTTGCTCGTCAGGTAGGTGTTCCTTACATCGTTGTATTCATGAACAAATGTGATATGGTTGACGATGACGAGCTTCTTGAGCTGGTTGAGATGGAGATTCGTGAGCTTCTTTCCGAGTATGACTTCCCAGGAGATGATATCCCGGTAATCAAAGGTTCTGCTCTTAAAGCTCTTGAGGATCCAGCTGGTGAGTGGGGCGACAGAATCATGGATCTTATGGATGCTGTTGACAGCTATATCCCAGATCCACAGCGTGACACAGATAAACCATTCGTTATGCCTGTAGAGGATGTATTCTCTATCACAGGACGTGGAACAGTTGCTACTGGTAGAGTAGAGGCTGGTGTTCTTCACGTATCTGATGAGGTTGAGATCGTTGGTATCAAAGAAGAGACTCGTAAAGTTGTTGTAACTGGTATCGAGATGTTCCGTAAACTTCTTGATGAGGCTCAGGCTGGTGATAACATCGGTGCACTTCTTCGTGGTGTTCAGAGAAACGAGATCGAGCGTGGACAGGTTCTTGCTAAACCAGGAACAATCACATGCCATACAAAATTCACAGCTCAGGTTTACGTTCTGACTAAAGACGAGGGTGGCCGTCATACACCATTCTTCAACAACTATCGTCCACAGTTCTACTTCAGAACAACAGACGTTACAGGTGTTATCAACCTTCCAGAAGGAACAGAGATGTGCATGCCTGGAGATAACATCGAGATGACAATCGAACTGATCCACCCAATCGCTATGAGCCAGGGTCTTACTTTCGCTATCCGTGAAGGTGGACGTACTGTAGGATCAGGACGTGTTGCTACAATCATCGAGTAATTATAACTTGATATAAATTGAGTGTCAGGAGTACACTCTGTGTCCAAACGTAAGATACCCCAGAAACCTTGTGTTTCTGGGGTTTTTCTGTACTCTAAGAAAAGAATTATTCGTAAATTTATCAGATTTGCAATAGTGAAACATTTATCAGCAAGATGAAATACAGATAAATTTATAATTGAAAAATAAGACCAGCGGTGCCAAAACGGTGCCAAAAAGAAACTCCTGCGAATGTTTGCTATTCACAGGAGTAATTTTTTTACCAGCCTTTGATCTGTTTGATCTGTTCAGCACGTTCCGGATCACGATGATA
>OBHX01001177.1_pt1 | contig 23160 bp, 26 predicted proteins | sample 1519331 | NCBI WGS metagenome assembly OBHX01 (sample SAMEA2602897, study PRJEB22501) | metagenome
AATTACCAACTTGGAAAAATTATTTATAAATAATAGAAATAATTTCAATGAAAGGATCAAAAAAATATGAACCGCTTTAATTTATTGGGAAGAATTGCAAAAATGGAAACTACATATAATCAAAAAGATAATTCCCCTATTCTGAATTTATCTATCATTGATAACAAAAATTCAGAAAAAAACGGGGTTAAACAATTTTATAATTGCGTTGCTTTTAAAAAACAAGCAAAAATTATAGGAGATCTTGCCGGTGTCGGTGATCGGATAAGTATATCCGGCCACCTTCAATGGCAAGAGTGGGATAAAAACGGTGTAATTTTAAAAGTGCTTAAAGTGCTTATTGATGAATTTGAACTATCCGGAAAAGCCTATAAAAAAGAAATGAATCCGTTTAAAACGGATGACTAAATATCATTAAGAAAACGAAAATAGACCTATCAACATATTTAATCCCCTTTCTTATGTCGATAAGTCTATTTTCAATATATAGATCATTTTTTACAAAAAAAGAGCGGTTATTCCGCTCTCATTTTTTCTAATATTAACCTTTGGACATATTTTGGGGGTCTGTTTGTTCCCCCTTCCCAGTTCTCAATCGTCCGCTTTGGGACTTCCAACAGTTTAGAAAGTCCCTCTTGCGTTATATTGATTTCCTTTCTTGTCTTTTTTAGCTCGTCTTTAAATTCCATTTTACCCTCTTATCTGTACTGGTGGCGATACTCGATTGGCATTCCACGTCCCCAGCCTTTTCTTACCGGTGAATCATTCTGACTTTCAGCGATTTCTTTTAATCCGTCGAAGTCGAATTCTTTTTCAAAAGCCATTCCCTCAAAATCACTCTTGAAGGTGTAAACCTTGCAAAAGTTTCTATTAAGTTTTACTGCGAAAGCATACAGTCCTTCGCCATAGTTCATGATAGGTCGAATCTGCCATTCTTTAAGGTAGATTCCTTTATTATTACCAACCATTAAGATTGGTGCTTTGCCAAACTTCGTGTTGACCATCGTTATGTTGTTTGTGACGATAACGATGTTGTCATTGTCAATCACGTGTTGAAAGACAAAGTATTTGTTACTGTACGCCTTTTTGTTTGCAAAGAATTCATTTCTCATTTTTACTCGCTCCTTTGTAATTATAATTTTTCGATTCTGTACGGGTTGTCCCAGTCGCAGGCTTGGCTCTCATCTCCGCATTCCGGGTCGAAATCTTCTAATTCGAGCCATGTGATTTCATATTCGTTTCCAGCTTCGTCTGTGGCGATTCCTTTGTACTCATTGGCTTCCTGGACTTCGTTGTAACCATTCAGGTATGCCTCTTGAGTGATTTTCAGGTCTTTCATTTCTACGTTTTTCATTTTGTTTTCCTCCTGTTTCTCGCTAACTTGGGGGTATTCCCCTTAACCTGTATATATCTTACCACCGTTTCGGTGACTTGTCAAGTGTTTTTTATAAATATTTTTTAAAAATTTCATTTTCTTGAAACGCCGATAAAATCTAACAAAATCAGACCTATTTTGCAAAATTCATAAAAATTGTTATAATAAAGAAGGAGAAAATTTTACTCGCTCAAAGTATTTTTTCTCTGTTGTAATTCCCTATAATTTCTCGCTAAGTAATTCATGAGGGAACGAAGAATGTCCCGCCAGCAACTCACTGGCGGGCTTCTTCATTTTTTTTGCTCTTTTTTTTCATTTTCGTTAATTTTTAAAAATCTTTTACTTTTTCGTACTCTTCATTGGTCAATTTTACCGAACGTACCCGAGCATCCCGTGGCGACCTTACTTTTTTTTATAAATAATTCGGATATTTGGAATAAATACTTTGGATCGGAAATTGAAGAAATAGAGAAAAAATGGGTTTTACTTTGCTTGATTTAAGTATAAAATATTATTTTATATTATTTTATACTTGCTTTTCGTTGTATTGTAATGTATAATGAATACATCGAAAAAATATTATTTTATATTATTTTATGCTATAAAATAATAGCAGAAAGGGAACCTATGATTATTAATGTTGCACATACGAAAGGGGGAGTAGGGAAAACAACGATAGCGGTTAATCTTGCTATCGAGATGAATTCTGATCTGTTTGATTTAGACAATCAAAATTCATCTTACAATTTTTCCTTACTCTCTGATATTCCCCGGTCAATCCATTTTTGGAAAGATCGGGAAATGCTGAAAAAAATTATTCAAGTTTATCGTGATAGTCCCGATAAACATATAATTATTGACAGTGGCGGATATGACAGTAATATCAGTCGAGAAATTATATTGAATAGTAATATAATTATCACGCCTATTACAGTCAGTCAAACGGAAGTAGACGGCCTGCAAAAATTCTATATAGAAAATGTAGAAATTGCCTTACAGGCTAATCCTGATATCCGGCCTTATATTCTACTTAATAGGATCAATCATTATGATAAAAAGGATGCGGAAGATCTGATCACTTTTATTAAATCCGCCGTTCCTGATTATAAAGTTTTAAAAACATCATTGGGAGCAAGGAAAGATTATAAAAAAGCTTTTTCAGAAGGAAAGTCCGTTGTGGAGTACGTCCGGACAAGTCCTGCTTCTAAAGAAATTCTATCTTTAAAAAAAGAAATAGAACAAATAATAAAAACTATTGCAAAGGAGAAATAAAAAATGAAATTTACTAAAAAAGAAACTCTTGAAAAACAAGAAAAAAAATATATCGGATCCGCTCCTCTTATGGAAAAAAGAAAAGTAAAAAATATTTCAGTGATTTTAAATGCAGCAGAAAATGATACCTTAGATGATCATCTTGAAAAATTGAAAGATGAAAACGGAAGAAAAATTTCACGTTCAAATTTTGTTAGATCGGCAATTTTTGAAAAAATTGCAAATGCTGAAAATAAAGAAATCCCGGATGAGTGGTTAGAAGAACCCTTAACCGTAAAGGAAGCATCCGAAAGATTTTCTGTGCCGGAAAGCACTATCAGAAGTGCTTTAACTTCAAACCGGTTTACCGGAAGAGAAACAAAAAAAATTGACGATAAAATTACTATCGTCACGGTATCCGGCATGAAAAGATTATTTAAAAACAGAGTTGTATAATACTTAAAAACAGTTATTTTATATTATTTAATAATATAAAATAATGCTTTTTAGCACTGGTACAGCAGAAGAATTGATTAATCAAATATTTTTATGTTATATGAAAGAAGGTAAATTATGGAAAACTCAAATTATGACCGGGCATTAAAAAAAGAAATTATGTTTGAAGCTTACTTCGGATTAATTGCAGATTTTCTGAATTATTTTGAATCTCATAATATTGATCCGGACGATGAAAAAGAAAAAAATACGCCTATGCTTATTCTTTTTGATGAAACAAAAGAAACATTATATAACCTTATGGGTATGAAAACGATAGAAGAAGTACAGGAAGCAATTGGACAATTTAAACTCATAAATAAATTGTTACAGCAATTACGAGGAGAAATATGAATGAAATTTATAGATAAAACTACAAATGCAATCATAAATCAATATTATAAAAAATATTCACCGGTGAATAATCCAAGAGCATATCTTGTTGTCGGTCAACCGGGAGCCGGTAAAACTCAAATAGTAGAACAAATCTCTATAGGAAAAAATATTGCTTTTATCAACGGCGATTCCTACAGAAAATTTTACCCGGATTATATTAACCTTTACCAAAAATACGGAGATGAAATTATAAATATTACTAAAAAATTTTCCGGAGAAATAACGGAAAATTTAATAGAAAAACTAAGTGATAAAAAAATAAATCTGATTATCGAAGGAACTTTACGAACAACTGAAGTCCCGGAAAAAACAAGAAATTTATTATCTAACAAACAATATCAAGTTGAATTAGATGTTATTGTTGTTAAACCTGAAATATCATGGTTAAGAACTATTAAAAGATTTCAAGAAATGAAAAACGAAGGATCCATACCAAGACTAACAGCAAAAGAACATCACGATAAAGTTGTTAAAAATTTATCAAATAACCTAAAAGAAATATTTCAATCAAGAAAATTTTCTGAAATAAAATTATATCAACTGAAAAACGCAGAATTTAAAGTTATATATTCCATGCAAAAAACACCTGATGTAGACCCCTCTATAATATTAGACAAAGAATTTAAAAGAAAATACACGAAAAAAGAAATATATAATATAAAGAACGAGTTTAAAAAATATATTTCAATAAATGAATTAGATGCTTTATTTAAAGGGAAAATCAAACAAAAATCATTAGGGATAGAAAGATAGTTTAATAACTAAATATAACTATTATATATTATTTAATAATATTATATAATGCTTTTTAGCACTGATATATCAGTGCTTTTTTATTGAATCAACAGGAAAAAAGGAAGCAGCTTGATCGATCCGGAAGCTGCTTTTTTAAACGCATTTTTTTGCCTTTTCAGCGTACATAGGACGGTAAATCGTCAAGGGCTGCCCTACGGCGTATCGTTCCTTGTCCCTTGACGATTTACCTTTTCCCTATGTTTTACGCAGGCAGCAAAAAAAGCTTGCGAAGGCAAGTTCAGACGGGTTTCCGTTTGGTGTCAGTTAGTGCTTTTACGAAAGGGGAGCGTTTGAAAATGGTAAAGATTTTAACAAATGAAGAATTAGAAAAAATGAATATCAACGAATGGCATATAAAAGAATATGCATTTTTCATGTTAAGAGATAAGCTGGTAAATGTTGGAAAAAGAAAACCCGGAATTAAAAGGACTATTTATTATGACGATGAAACCCCACGCCCGAACATTAGTTATAATTTTTTTGAATATTACAACATGAGAAGTGCCTTCGGGAATTTGTCAAATGATGAATTTCTTGATAAAGATCTTTATTTCTATAAAGCAAATAATATCTACTATGAATTTACAAGTTACCGGGATTGGATCCGGGAGCCAAACCCAACGATATTAACCGCCGATGAAAAAAAGCAGATATTAGAAGTGATTGAAATTTTGAAAAAAGACTATAGAAAACGGTTGAAAACATATTATAAAAAATATGCAAATAAAATCTATACTCACGGGTACTGGGCGAATAGATAATTTTTAATAAGGAGTGATTAAAAATGACGATTACAGACTTGAAAAAAAGAATTGAAAAATTAGGTTGGAGTTTTGAAGTAGAAATTTTTGAAAATAACGATTGTCTTTTTACTCTATCTAATTGCGGAAGATTCGGAAAAGATTTTACAACAGAACTGACAGCTGAACGGGCAGACCCTGTTAATTTTTTAAAAGCTCTTGATTATTTTATTGAAGGTTTTGATGTTGATTATGAAACGTACCTTTGGTTAGGACCGGACGGACACGGGGTAAATAACGCTCCTTATTATATCCGGGATATTCTCGAAGAGAATGAAGAATATATTTCTCAGTTAGAAGAAATATCTGATTCTATTACAGCTGCTATTTATGCGTGATAAAAAAAAATAATTTTCTGAAAATATAAACCTCTAAAACGCTTATGGATAAAAATTTCCCCCTTATCTGTAAACGTTTTTTATTTTCTCCGGAGAGAAAATTTTTCTCTTATAGATAAAAATTTCCTCCCTTTTTTCTGTTTATTTTATATTATTACTTGTTATTAATTAGTTAATAATAGTTATAATAGTTAGGGAAACCCCGGAAAGACCATAAACAGTGCAACATGAGAGTTTTATGGATAAAAATTTCCCCCGTTATGGATAAAAATTTCCCCCTTTTTAAGGATTTATGACTAATTTTTTCCACCTTTCCGGATAAATTTTTCCCCTTATGGATAAAAATTTCCCCCGTTATGGATAATTTTTAAAAATGTATTTGTCTATAGACAAATAAAGTGATATAATTTATCCATAAAGAGGTGATCACATGACGAATATCGTTAAATATGATAATGATTTAAACTTGACCCAGCATTTTAACAAGTTAAATCAAATGGAACAAGATATTTTTTTTGCCGTAACATCAGAGTTTACCAAAAAAAATGAAAAGACCATTGAAATAAAAATAAACGACTTGCGAAAAAAAGCAGGGATGCAGAAGAATTATAAACCGAATGAAATCGTTAAATTTATCAATACAATTTCAGTGAAACTCGCAGGTATGGTTTTTACCGTATCAAAAGGCAATGAAAAAATTATAGGTGCATTGTTTTCCGTTTTTATTATTAACAAAGAAACCGGAATTTTAAAAATAAAATTAAACACAGATTTTTTGAATTATTTTTCCGATGTACCCTTTTCTTTTACACAGTTTGAATTGCAGCATTTTTTACTGTTAAATTCAAAGTATGCAAAAATTCTTTTCCGGTATTTGTTAGATTTGAAACATTTTGCTCATAAAAACAGTGCTAATGATAGCAGATATTGGAAAATAGACTTTGAAGAATTTAAAAAATTAATGACTTTTCCGAAAAGTTATAGAACATCAGTGATCATAAAAACCGTAAATAATGCGGTGCAGGAAATTAATGATACCGGATATATCAGTAATTTAACAATGGAAAAAGAAATCGGACCCGGAACGGGACAACCTATAAAAAACTTGATTTTTACATACAACTTGAATAAAGAATTTTCCTTGCCGGAACAACCGGGAAAAAATGATAAGGATCAGCTGAAATGTCCTTATTGCGGAAGTGCAGTTATTAAAAAATCAGGAAAAAACGGGGAATTTTATGGTCATAAATATTACAAGCAAACAGAATGTAAACATTCTTGGTCAACACTGAAAGATTTGAATGATGAAACAGAGTTTGTAAAAAAGGCGGAGAAAGAACTGGAAAAGAAAAAAGAAAAATATCAAGAAAAGAGAGAAAAAGATTATTCGATGCTTGTAAAAAAACAAAAAGAACTTTTTGATCAATTAGGAGTTTTGGAAGATGAAGATGTCTACAATGGATGAAGAATATTTACAAGATTTGATGATCCGGTTCTCATGGTATAACACGGCACTAAACGAAAAACTGTCAAGAGAAGATGTAGAAAGTATTATTTTGAAAGAATATATCCCCCGGCCAATGCCTTTATATGATTTTTTGGATGTAGAACATCATAAAAATATCATGTTTTATATCATTTCCCGGTGCGAGGAAGATATAACGGCACAAGATATTATTACAATCAACCGGATGATTCTTTTAGAAGATAAAGAACAATCTTTATCTGAAAAGGATCTGATCAGATTAGAAAATTGGTGCCGGAGCTTGTCCGATGATTTAAAAAGAGCCGGAAACGATAAAGAAAAAGTGTTTTGTATCATGGAAAAACACCTTGAATTAAATGAAATGCATATCTTTCCGGATCGAAATAAATGTACCGGAAGGGCATTAATAATATGGTCGTGTTTACAACACGATCTAACGCCTATCGTGATTGAAAAAGAACAACGGTATGAATATATCCGGGCGTTGGAAGAAAAAAGCACAGAAAAACTATATAGAATTGCTGAAAAAAGTCAACAAATCGAAAGAGAAAAAAGAGAGGAGCTGGTAAAAAATCTTGAAAAAGATCATTTTCCAAAAGAGAAAGAAGGTGAAAATCAGGAAATTGATAAAAACATGCTTAAAACGCTTTATAACGAGTTAGAGGATATTCATAACACTTTTCCTCAAAACGAGGAATTAGAAGCCGAAAAGGCGGAAATTCAATCGTCTATAACCGTTATAAAGTCAAAAGATGAGTATGAACGGGTAAAAGAAGATATCCGGCAATATGAAAGAGATTGTATGATCCATAGAAGAAACCTAAAGAAAATTAGAGAAAGAGAAGCAAGAGAACAAGGTTTTGAAAGATATATCAAAAGATGTTAAAAAGAAAAAGAGGTATAAAATGAAACTTTTCAATAAAATTCTTTTAACGGCAGCAATAGGAATGTCATTAATGGCGGTTACCGGCTGCGGAACAAGTTCAGATCCTAAATCTTATGAAGGGGTATATAAAAAGGGAGATATTACCTGTGTTCTGAAATATGATAAACCAGTAGAATATGGAAGCAATGATAAAAGAGAACATTATAAACTGTATCAAACAAAACCGGGATATGAATGGAAAGAAAAACAAATTTACGATAAATGGCCGTTAATCAAAGATAAAGATAATAATGTAGTAGATCAGGGAATAGCAAAAGCCATTTACGGCAAAATAGACGGTGATAAATTTGTTATTACCGGGGACGGATATATTTCAAAAGGAGAATACAAAAAAACAAAAGATAAAATTCCACCAGAGGAAGAATTAGAATATGCATATAGTGATGTATTACACGAAATGACCAATCAAGAATATAAGAATGAACACTTAAAAATTGAAGAAAAGAAACCAAGATAAAACAGAAGTACCGGGAATAAAATCCCGGTATTTTTTCTTTGCAATAAAAAAATAATAATGAGGGTATGTAAGTAAATAGGTAATTATAGATATTGAGTTTTTCTCTGTGGTATTAAATACTTATTGTTATTATTAGGTATTAAATACTAAATACTATAGGGATATACTATAGGGTACTATAGGGGGAAGTCCCGGAGAAAGCTTCCTGTCTGTTGCACAAGGTATAGGCCGTTCCCGAATATGCGTAAAAGCGTTCCCGAATATGCGTAAGGGCGTTCCCGAATATGCGTAACTGTGAATAACTCCTTGAGAATTATTATCATAATTTTCTGAAGCGTTCCCGAATATGCGTAAAGAAAAACAAGATAATATCTAACTTTTTTCAAAAAATGTCTTTATGGATAAAGGAATTTTATTTTATTGTCTATAGACAATTTTATGGACAATTTTTGTCTATAAAATTTGTCCATAAACGAAGTTATTCACATTTTGGATAAAAAATTGGTCGAAAAGGAAAGTTATTCACAGATTGACAAGAAAATTAAAGAGTAATACAATGTATTACATAAGAAAGGAGTGTTTGAAATGGCAATATCTTTAAGATTGAGTGAAGCAGATTCAATGCTTTTTAAAAAATTTGCTGAAATGAACGGAATAACTGTATCGGAATTAATAAGAAGCTCTGTTATGGAACGAATTGAAGATGAATATGATTTGAAAATATATAAAAAAGCAATGCAGGAATTTAAAAAGAATCCGGTGACTTATTCCCTTGAAGAAGTAGAGAAAGAACTGAATTTAAAATGATATTTAAAATTGTTTTTTCTGAAAAAGCGTTAAAAGAATTAAAAAAACTGGATAAGCATACAGCCCTTTTCATTACCGGTTGGTTGAGAAAAAATATAGAGGGTTGTTCTGATCCCAGACAACACGGAAAAGGACTTACTGCCAATAGAAGCGGACAATGGCGGTATAGGGTAGGAGATTATAGAATCATCACTGAAATACAAGATGACAAAGTTATTGTACTGGTCCTTGCCGTAGGTCATCGGAAAAATATATATTAGTTTTTCATTTACAGATATCGTTAAATGCATGTTAAAAGCCCCTCAGAGTTGCGACCTCTGAGGGGCTTTGTGCTACTATGCTTTTATTCGCATTCGTTTGCCTGTATGCATTATATCACTATTTAACAAGCAGATTTTACACTTGTCGGAGAAGGGAAAACAACTAAGCCTTTAGGATCGGACGAATCATATTTAAAGTCCGGATAGACTTTCATAACAGATTTAAGATGTTTTAAAAAGTTAAATTTAAACTTTCGTAAATTAGAATCAATTGATCCGAATTGCAAGGATAAATCATCCCATGAAATAAAGGTCCGGGCTTTACAATTATACATCTTATAAGTGGCCCAGCAATAAATATCTATAGCCATAGGGGACCTTTTTAAATGCAAAAGAACATCTAAATCAACCGGGACCGGTGCTGCGGTAATTGCTTCATAAAAACGTTCCGAAAGATAAACATAAGAACGGAATTTTCCGCTTTCATCATATAAGCTTTGCGGTTCCCACCATAACATGGCCTTATCGGCGATTAGCATATTTGTTAAAAACTTAACTTTTCCGGCATCGTGATTTAAAAGTGAAGAACAGGAAATAAAACAGGAAAACAGGCTGTCTAATTGTTTATGCAGCCTTTGAATGGTACCGTTTTTTCCACCGGTACAGGCAAGGCCTAATTTATTCAGAAAATCGGAAAGGGATTCACCTAAATAAATTTCTCTTGTTTTTTTCCGGATTGCTTCCGTCACAATAAAAGAGATCACAAGCCGGGGAATAGATCCGAACGGCAAGCCGGCCGGAGAATACAAAGACAATGTCAAATTTCCGTTTTTTCGCACAAATTCCCGTTCCGGTAATTGTGTATAGGGGAAATTAGCCTGAACAAGGAAATAGGGCATAAAAGCCATATTTAACCCTGTTTTTGAAGATATCGAAGCTTTTGGAAATTCTTTTTTCTGTAAAGACTTTTTTTCTTCCATATGTATTACCTCGGCAATTCTTTAATACGATATTTTTCCGCTTTAAGCTTATGATATTGGTCATCAACAGATCCGGGCATATGGATATCGTGTTCCATAGCTGCCAGCATATTATGATCTTCAATGTTCTGCTCTAAAATATCTCCGTCTATCGTTGTGATCAGAGATTGAGCTTGTAATTGAGTAGCCATGTTTTTTGACTGATTCCGGGCAACGCTTAACAAGGCTCTTTTTTGAGCCAATGCATAAGCATTACCGGATTTATCGGCAAGAATATTTTTTGTGAAATCACTTAATTTATTGCTTGTTTCTTCAGCCTGATTAGAAACGGAAAGAGTTTTTATATATTCTTCTTCATGTTTTTTCATCCATGCATCGTAATTTTTTTCTCTTGTTTCCGCTATATTGACTTGTCCGGCATTTTTATAATTCAGATCGGGCTTTGTCCGGTCATCCAGCTTTTTGTTTATTTCTTTAATTTCATCTCCGGTTTTAAGTAATTCGGAGATAGGCTTCTCATGTAAGGTTTCAAATACAAAACCATACAGAGAAGTCACAGATTCTTTAAACGGATTCCAAACCGCCATAATATCTTTGTAATCATCATGTAATTGTTTAAATTGCAAAACAATTTCACTTTGTTTAGCCGTTTCCAGTGCCTGTTTTATCCGGTTGGGAATATCTTGGATATTTCCGCCGTGAAAGTGCCAGCCCCATGCTTCCGCACGGAAAATCCCGGCTATACTGAACAGCAATAAAAATAAAAAGATAAAGAGTTTCTTTTTCATAGAATCAACTCCATAAAGAGGAAAATGCACTGTGCGTGCGTTTCGTTAATGCAGGAATTAAATATAAAATCAAACCTAAAACGCCGGTAAAAATAACTAATGAAGCAATAGATTTTTCATCAAGCGGTGTCATATCCGCTAAATGATCGGATATGAATGTAAAAGTAAACATGGTAACAACAAGATCAAAAACACAAGACAAAATCGAAGAAATCATATTTTTACCGTATTGTCCCATACGGGGAATAAACATAAGGGGGATCCCTAAAACCCCGAAAACGAGCATTATATAAAATGAAATGAGTTTTTCCGCAAGAAAAATCGTAGAAAGTATGGTAAAGCATAAACAAAGGAATACAAAGAAACCGACAATACATCCCACAACTAACGGAAAACGTTCATCCACATGAAGGAACGGAGCCAATACATGACTGACACTGATAAATAAATCATCAAATTTAATAAAAGATGATTGTGTTAATTCATGGCCGGAATAAGTGCTGCTTATATTTTCCGCCATTGGAATAAAGAAAGTAGCAACTAATGTATGCCAAGAACGGAAAAGAGCAATAAAGAATCCGTATCGGATAAAACGAGGAATTAAGGAACCAAAATTTTTAATTTCCGGTGAAGCATTTAAAATTCCACAACCGGTTGCAATAATTCCACGAATAAAATACCAAGCTAAATCAATAATCATAAGACCGACTAAAAGGGATAATAAATTTTTCTCTGCAAAATCAAAGCATTTTGAAATTAATGTAATCAAACGTTTTGTAGTTTCTGCAATTGTTTCAGACGGGACAAAATAATTAGTGAAATCTACATCAATATTCGGTGTAATGGCACCTTTAATATGCTTACCAATCTCAATAATGATATTGGTGCTTGTATCACCGGTTAAATCCCACCCGGCACGTTTAGCAAAACTTGTAGGGTCTATAGGTTCCCCGTCTTGACGGACTTCAAAATGCAAATGAGGGCCTGTGGAATACCCGGTAGATCCGGAAAGGGATATAACATCCCCTTTTGATACTTTATCGCCTTCCTGCACTAACAATTCCTCATTGTGGCCATAACAGGAAACGATACCGTCACCGTGATCAATCATTACAAAATAACCGTAACCGCCCGCCCATCCGGAATAAATAACGGTACCGGAATCAGCTGCCGGAACGGCTGTGCCGGAAACAACGCCGATATCTATACCGGAATGGTAAATAACAGTACCGAATATCGGATGTGTACGGTACCCGAAAGGAGATGTAATTAGACCACCGAAAGCATGAACCGTATAAGTAGAAAAAAGGCAAAGAATAAACAGAGAAAAAGCGGTTAAGATTTTTTTAAAATCCATAATTATAACCTCAATAATATTTATTCCACCAATCGGAAGCAGCCGTTTTCATAGCAGAATACCCGTCCCTTGTAACGGCCCTACCGGCTGCATAACCGTCCCTTGCAATAGCTTTACCGGCTGCATAACCGTCTTTAGCAATAGTCGCTCCGGCCCTTCCGACCGCTTGTCCAAATCGGGAAGAAGCCACCCTTCCAATCACAGCACCACCGCCTGAAGCTGCAATAGAGCCTGCGGTAAGAGCTGCACTCCCGGCAGTTCGTACTGCTCCGGCTGAAGCATGAATAAAATTATTGGTATTAAAGGAAGCCCCGGTAGTCATTGCTCCGGCAAATTCCACCGCTTGGGCGGATAAATAACTCAAGAATACAAGCGAGCAAGCGGAAATAATAAAGCTGGAAACACTTTCACTTGTAACTTCTTTTGAAACATTAAAGGCGGTAGATAGATCGTTACCGATCAGACAGACAATAAAGATAGCCACCATTAATTTCACGGCACAAGTAAGAAGAATCCCCCACGTTTTATTACAGATATCACTTGTCCATTTTGTGATACCGAAAGGAAGAAGAACGATAGATAAAGAGCAAAGAATAATAAATTCTGCATTGGCCATAAAAAGAACATAGGCGATCCGGAAAAGAGCAAATAAAGCAAATCCTAAAGCCACAACGGCCATTACATGAATAAAAATAGTACCGGAAGTAATCCCCGGAAAATTTTTAAACAATAATCCGAATGAATCAAATACACTCTTACATACTTTTGCAATTAATTCTGTAGGCGTTTGCATAACACCAGATCCGGAAGCTGCTAAGCCTAATTGCTCACCCGTTTTTTTAACCATCATCATGATGTTGGGCCAACTTTTTATGAGAAAGGCTAAAAAGCCAATATGAATGATTTTTGTAATGATATTTCCCCAGTTCCATGAATAGTTGAAAAACATTTCAAATTCAGTACATACACTGATAATAGCCAACGTACACAAAAGACCTAAAAGGGGATCTTGTAAATTGGTCATCCCGGAAACGGTTGCCGTTTCTACGTTATTTCCAATTGTTTCAAGAAGTTTTAAACCGCTTTCTACATATCCCATAATTAAAACCAGCCTTTTTTCTCTATTAATTCATAAAATGTTGGGGAAAGTGTAGTTACTCCGGACTGTTTTTCCGCAACATCTTTCATAGCTTTGGATGCTTTTTTAAAATCTTCTGCTAAAAGCTCATTGGATTTATCTTCCGCATCCTTTTCAAGTTTTTTTGTTTCGTTCCGGATCACTTCGAGTTTTGTTTTTAAAGAATTAATATCATTGGTCAAATTTTGGGAATAAACAGTTTCTGCATCTATCAATGCTTGAATTTGACCTAAATCTTTAGATCCTTTTACCGTCTTTAATTCTTCCGTCAGTTTTTGGACACGTTTTTGGGATGCTTCCAATTCTTTCTGCTTGTGATTAATCAAAATAACGGTTTCCCGATCCAATTTAGCGATTTGATGACGGTTATTTTGCATACGAGATTTTAATGACTGATAGCTTTCGTTTTTTACATCAAAATCATCAAAATCATGGAAAGATTTTTTAAAAGATTTAAAAACATCTTCACCGCCGACAAGAATACCGGAAACGCCTTTTTTTAATTTATTGTATTCTTGCCGGTTAGCTTCCATTTCCGCCATGATCGGATCGATTTTTGCCCAACTTATATCGTACAAATGCTGCTTTTGTAAGGCGATTTGTTGCTGTATGGTCTTTATCTGTTCAGTAACTTTTTTAATTTGTGCAGCGATTTGTGCATATACCTTTGAATCGTGTACCGGATATACTGCTGAAGCCGTATATCCGCCGGCGATTAAGGAAATGACAATAAACCCGGCGATAAAAGCTTTTTTGTGATTTTTTAAAATCATGATGTGGCACCCCCTACATTCTTTAACTCCTTCCATTTCTCCGTAAATTCTTCCGGGGAAAGGGAATCTAATTTTGATACATTTAATTGATCTTCTTTAGAAGTAGCACCCAAGAAGGCAACTTCTAAAGGAGAAAGGGAAAGATCAAAAACCCGTGTACCTAAATCGGACTTATAAAAATACTGCCGTTTAGGTTTCATATTTCTTAATATGTCTATTTCCGTATCATTCAGGTCGAACCGCTGATACATGTCATAGGTCATATCGTTAATAGAGGTATTTGGTAGAAAAATTTTTGTTAAACAGTTGGAATCAACAATAGGAATCAACTGTTCATCCATATCGGAAAGATTTTGTGTTGCCATAACAACAGAACAATTCTTTTTTCTTAAATCTTTCAGATATTCAACAATTTTTGCCCGGAAAGCTTCATTTCTTAAAAACAACCAACATTCGTCAAGAATCATAAGAGCCGGCGAGCCGTCAAGCTGCCCTTCAATTCTATGGAAAAGATAATCAAGAGTGGGAGCGACAATCCGGTTATTTTCCATAAGTTTCTCCATTTCAAAAACCTGCCAACGGCCGGTACCGAAATGGTCAACATTGGAATCAAAGAGAGAGCCGTAAGAACCTTTTAAAGATAAATCCCTTAAAGAGTTTCTTATTTCTTCGTCCTGCATCATAGTGATCAATGCAGTAATTGTCCGTTCCTGTTCCGGAGCCGTTGCAACACTGCTTAAAGCATTTAAAATCGTGTTTCTATGGGACGGAGTAATTTTTACATTGGATGCTTCCAAATAATTAACAAGCCATTCTAAAACCCATGTTTTTTCCACCGGATCATCAATGTGGGCTAAAGGCTGAAAAGAAATTGATTGATTATCTACAAGAAGGTTATAGAAATTACCGCCTGTAGCCTTTGTAAGCACCCGTGAAGAAGCAGATTTATCAAAGATAAATACTTTGCAATCCGGATATTTTTTAAAATTAGCAGATATAGTGTTTAAAAGAACTGATTTACCGGATCCGGTCGGTCCTACAATCAAAGTATGACCGACATCTCCTACATGAAGATTGAGGAAAAAGGGTAAATGTTCCGGTGTTATACACTGTAAAAGCGGATCGGCGATAAAAGATAAAGAACCGTTTTCCTGCTTCCGGGTAATTTTTCCTAAATCTTCAAAGTGTTTATTTTTTTTTTCACCTTCCCAATAGGCACCCAGCGGAGACACATTGCAGAAGTTTGTAGAATTTACAAGATAACGTCTTACATTGTTTTCATAATTTGAGGGAATAGTGGAAAGCCATGCAGAAGTAGCGTTATCTTTTTCAATGGTTGCAACAAAACCTAAATCATTAACAATGGAACGGACTTCGGAAAGGCTTTCTTCCAGCCTTTTTAAGTCCTTATCTAAAAGGATGATATTAAAAGACAAATAACCGAACCCTATTTCATCTCTTGAAAGTAATTCATAGGCTTCTTCCGCATCCGCTGCATCCAACACGGCATCTTTATCTATTTTTCCGGAATCCATATTTCTAAGAGATTCCATAATAATGGTTAAAATCGTTTTTTCACGCTGCCTGTGCTGTGCAATAATCTTTTTTAATTCCTTAACAGACTGATCCTTATCTAAAGCAATGTACCGGACGGAAAAGCGATATTCCAAAGAAAGGGAATTTAAACGGTCAATGAAAAAATCTATAGTATCACCGGGTAAATCTTTAACCCCGACAATACCAATATATTTTTCTCCGATTTTAGGGGAACGACCGCCGACAAAAACACTGTCTTTAATTCGTTCTGTAATGTTTGACCGGATATCCGCTTTTATATTGACGTGGCGATCTGAAATACAATCATGTAAATAAGTGAGTGTTTCTTCTTTATTGCAAGGCCGGATTTCCACAAAATAATCATTAAGACCTTTTGTGATGAGTTCACACTCATCTAAAAATTTTTGCTCCAATTCGTAGAAATGTTGTGCTGTTTCTTCATAATCTTTATACATTTCATCCAGTCCGGACTGGATCGGATTAAAAATATTGACAAATTCTTTTATGGCGGACTTTGTTTCTTTCAATACTTCCTTATTGGATTTATCAATGACACGGACGGCTCTTTGGAAAAAATCGGAAGGGAACCGGTAACAGATTGTGAAATAAAAATCATTCTGAAAAACTTTGTTTTTCTTTAGATTTTCTTCTCTGTTTTCTTGAAAAGACTGTAAGAGGGGATCGGAAAAATGACTTTCAATAACATTTCCGGTTTCCCTTTTGCTTTGCTCGATGAAAATAAAGTAATTCGCTTTTAAACGCATAAAGATATTATTTAAACCAACATAATAAGCGTTTACTTGATTTTCCGTCATATTGGATCCGTCTTTTCCACGGAAAAGATAAGTCTTTTGAAAAGTACCGTTATTATTGAATACAACGTTATTATCTGTAAGAGCGTTCCATGTAATAACGTCAGAAAAAAGAGGTAATTTTTTACTCATATGTTCACCACCTAAAAATAATGAGATTTAAGCTTAAAGGCTTCTTTTAGAATAGAAAAAATACGATGATCAATTTTTACTATTCCTACCAAAAACGCATAAAGGATAAAAAGGGGAAAAATTGCTTTTAAACTGTGAAATATCATCAGACAAAGAAGTCCAAACATAAACAAAATGATGAATAATTCACGGGGTAAGCCACCCCAATAAACAGGTTTAGTTAAAGACTTAAAAACTTTTGCTCGCATTTTATTTCTCCTATTGAAATATAGGCTGATAAAAAACAACACTTTTTGCTAAAAAATACTATTTAATAATATTTAATATTATTAAATATTTAAAAATGGCATTTTCTATCAACCTATACAGGTTGATAGGTATAGTAAATATTAGCCGACACTTTTTGAAATCATTTGAACGAATGCAGGGGCAAAAAGACACATGGAAATAGCTAAAATGATAACAAGAATACGGCGTACTCCGTCCCCGGCATTGCCCGTAAAAAGACCGACGGCAGCAATAACAATCCCTAATACGCCTAAAGTTTTGGGTAATGGCCCGGTCAATTCTGCTACAAGCTGATCCAACAGACCTGTCCAAGGCCACTTAATCCCGTCTTCTGCTGCATAAGTGAGTTGCACAGATAAAAAGGTCATACAAAAAGCAATAGAGGAAGCAAAAATACGGCATAAACGCATTTTTGAAAATTTTTCCCATCCGGATGAGATATATTTCATAGATATCCTTCTTTCTTTTTTTAAACTTTGGAATAAACGTAACAATTATGTTCTAAATCAAATCGTTCAATAGAAATCATGTCATCGACCAGACGGTAGGTTTTACCGTCACATGCTTTCTTTTGAATGGAAATAATATTTCCAACAGTTGAACCTATTAACCGCTGGATATCTGACGTGGAATTATTAGATGAAACTGCTTCTTTTATCAATAATTCCAAACGGGTAAGACAATCTTCACAACTATCTGCATGGATCGTGCAGAATCCGCCCGGATGTCCTGTATTCCATGCTTTTAATACGTCATAAGCGGACAAGTCCCGGACTTCCCCGATAATAATTCGTGTAGGGGATAAACGCATACATGCAAATACTAAGTCTTGCATGGTAATTGATGTTGCTTTATTACCGGATGTTGTCAGATACTGAACATCGTCAGAGCTGCATTGTAATTCCGGTAAATCTTCCAAAATACAGAGCCGGTGATGAGGATGTATTTCGGAAAGTTTTTTTAAAATAGCGTTTAGAAATGTTGTTTTACCGGATCCTGTCGCTCCGCAAACAACGACATTCCGTGATTTTTCAATACAATCACATATAGCATTGTAATAATGTTGCGATAACGTTCCCTGTTCTACATAATTTTCAAGTGTGAAAATTTTCCGGGGCTTCTTTCTAAAAAAGAAGGTAGGCCGGGGAGAACAAGGGGGATATTCAATCTGTACACGTATTTTTAAAGGCTGTATTTCAACACCGAGCATTGGATGATCTTCATTAATAATTTGATCATTCATACCGGCTACAATTTCGCAGATCCTTTTTACCGTTTCCGGGCTGATGACAATTCCTGTTTTATATCGTCCTTTTGTAGAATCTACACGGACAACATAATCGGTATTTACATAAACTTCAGTAATGGAATCATCATCAATTAAAGATTGAATCTCCGGGCCGAGTGCTGTACGAAGCATGGCCAAGTGTCTATCAAAGGTGCTATCCATTATTACTGATCCTGATTTTCTTCTTTATAGTTTTTATAAAAAACGCAAGCATCCACAACAAACTGCAAATCAGACGGATCAATATCATTAGCAATCAATTCAAGTCTTAAAGCCTTGAATTGGTCATAGGTCAGTTTACGTTCTTTTTCTGCTGCATTTTTGGCCATTTTTTCAGCTTCTTCACGCATGGCCTGCACTCTTTCATATTCTTTATTCAATGCAGCTAATTTAGACAAAAAACTCTGTTTTTTAACCATTCTGTTCACCACCTTTCATTGGCCGTAATCCGACCTGATGTTTAGGATCAAGAGCGTGACCGTCATTTATTTTTTTCATCATGTCCTGCATGAGAAAAAACTTGTTTTTAGGGGATAAAATCCTAAGTCCTTCAATCAACATAGCCGATTTATCCCATAATGCACTGGATGTTTCATCCGGAAGGAGTAAGGCCCTTTCCTGTTCTAAATAGGTATAATTTCTTTTTGAAAAAATACCGGCAGCGGAAGAACGCTGTTTCAACAGAATTGTTTTCTTTCCGAGTGTTTTAGACACATATTCTCTTGTTTTGTTATCATTTGGTCCGAAAAAGACTTGTGTTTGGCAATTTGTTAATAACTCTTGCGATTTATAAATATTGTCGATCTGTTCCAAGCCCTGAATGATAATTAAAGTTTTTAAGCCGTAACCGGCAATATATCCAAGCTCCCGGACAAGAGTGTCCATTTTTCCGAAAGCCGGAAATTCATCAATGAGAAACAAGCAACGGTATTTATCCCCGGTCAATTTTTGTGTAGACTTTACAACCATTAATTCCACGATAAGGCGGAATAATTTTCCTACTCGTTGTAAATCGGAAGGGGGAGTTACCAAAAATAAGTCAACCGGTACATTTGAATTTCTAACATCCCGGAGATAAAAATCACTGGTAATGGTATTATCAATGATTGTTTTTTCAGAAAAAATCATCAAAGCGGTAATAGCAGTAGAAAGCACGCTTCCTGCTTCATTAGCCGGCTTTCCTATAAAGGAATTGAATTTTGCTACCACAACCGGATGTAAATTAGGGGTTTTTAAAGCTTCCATAGAAAAATGAGTAACAGAAGGGGCTTTTTCCGGGGTAATACGTATTTTTATAAATGCATCCTCTGATGTTCCGTAAGGATTAGGAACCTCGAATACAACGCCTTCATTTGGAAAATGCTTAACTCCTGCTTTAGGGGGGATCCCTTTATCCGCATTTCCCGGATTTCCGAAAAGTTCTTCTTTTAAAACTTTCCGAAAACCTGTAGGAGCGGACGGATCTTCCTGTTCTTCGTCATCTTCTGTATCAGCAGTCATACCGGCCGATAAAAATTGATAGACGGAATACATAGATGTTTCCTTAAAATTATCATCTCCCGGATGATAATCATGTACCGTGTTATACACGGTATCTTTATATTTCAAGTGAGTAATAACACCTATAATTAGATCTTTTGCATTTTCAAGCCAATGAGCTTCGCTGCCTTCTGCACTTCCCACTAATGAGTGGACAAGAGCGGAAATGTCCCTGCCTTCATTTTCTGTAGCCCAGCGAATTTCATTTAAAGGATTCCACCGGTAAAAATTACCTGATTCAGCCGGATCAAATTTAATAACCTTATGACCTAAAACCTTTTCAAGGTAAGCACCGCAAGTATCAATGTTTTCACCTTTCGGATCCGCTACAACCATAGATTCTTGCCAATTTAAACAAGTGGGAATAACAACGCCGATCCCTTTCCCGGAACGGGAAGGGGCGCACATAAGAATATGCGTTTTTTCGTTGTCTACAATATAGTCACGGCTGCCGGGAATGAATTTTAGGGCAGTCCATTTATTAACACCGGGGATTTTTGCTAAAAATTCAGCAATTTTCAATCTTTTTTCATAATTCCAACCGTGATCCCAAGCTCCGACAATAACACCGTCTTTGGGTTTATTGACCGGGGATAACAATTTCTTTTTTCTGATTTGATCAACGGAAGCCCAACCGGCCGTACCATGAGAAGTTAAATTCTTTTCCGGATCTTCAGCAATTTTTTTAAAAAATAAAATAGTAAAAATGGAAACCACAAGACCGGCAAAACAAATATTCATAGCCGGGTCAAAAATGCTGGGGGCAATATCTCTAAAACGAAGATATAAAATCAAAAAATAATAAGGGATAAAGGCTTGTATGGAATCTTTAAGGCCTACAGTTTTTGCCACACTCATAAAGGCGTAGTAACAAAAAACATAATTAATTACAAAAAATGTAGCTAAATGAATAAAGATATTACGCATAGAATCCTCAAAATTAAAAATCTAAACTGCTTTTAGCATGTTGCTGCTTATACAACAGGGAACATGTATAAGAGCAAAAATATCTTCTTATATCGTAAGGACGGGTTACACGGACTGTTTTTCCACAATGAACGCAAGTAAAGGTCCGTAAAACTAATCGTCTTTTCTTTTTAGGGAAAGTATGGAAATTCATAAAATCCTCAAATCATGTTTTGGGAATTTGAATGGGGTTTACCGTGCCGGATAGAGGAGATCAAGACCGACACGGTAGATCCATTCTTAAAGGGAATTATTATATATAAACTACAGAGATATAGTTTATACCGAAGAAATTAACGGTTCTTTTCAGAGTAAATCTGCACAAGTTCCGGTTGATATTTTTCAATAACCGATTCATCTACAGTTGCTCCGTTCATAAGGGCGTTATAAAGCATTTCCGCATATTCATATCTGCTCATGTTTCTATCACCCTTAAATGTACCGTCCGGATATCCTTCAATAGCACCGTTCCCGTGCAGCACATCAACTGCATTTTTAGCCCAATGATCGGCCGGTACATCCGGGAAGGACGCTTTTTTAGAAGGGTTAAGTAAAAACAGTTTATTGACCTTTTCCAAGGCTTGAATCAACTGTTTATTTTGTTCTTTAAGATCATTGATTTCTTTCTGCATTTGATCTAAACGCTTCATGCTGTCATTATCAATTTTCTTTTTTGCATGGCCTAAGGCAATAGAGAATCCGCCATTGACCATGTTATTTCCATTTCCGATTGTCGAACCGACATGGAAAGAAATATCTTTATTTAAATGGTATTTTGCACCCAATGCATAAGCGGTAGAGCCTTTGTAGTTACCTACTCCGGCTGCAATTTGCCATTTTTGGCCCGGCTCGATTTCATCGTATTCAAGAGCGGAAAGGGCAGCTGCTCCGGCACCTGCATTTCCTAAATCTTTTTCCAGCCGTTTCATTCCGGATGACATTTCCTGTACTACATTGGAAATGCTTGTATTAACATAAGAAACATTAGCCACGCTGTAAGGATTTTTAGGATCCGTCACAACTCCGGAAATAATACGACCTTCCGTCTTTCCGTTTACGGTATGAGAAACATCAATTACATTAGCCGTACCGTTATTATCTATAGAAATGGTTTTGCCGTCTGTTTTTACAAGCGATTTATCTTCAATTGCTTGATAAACAGTTCCCCCTGTTACGATGTTATTATTATTTTTTTCAATCTTGCCATTAGCTTCTACATTCACGGCATAATTCTTATTGCCGTCTTTATCTGTTGTTTCCGTAACTTTTGTATTTGTTCCGTCTACGACTTTTACAGAATCTTTTGCAATATTCTTAATGACCGTTTTGCCGTCATTAGTAATATTTTTCAGATCGGTATTTGCCTTTCCGTCAAGGCTGGTATTTACATCTTTTTTGATGTTATTAATAGCATTATTGACGGTATCACCGTTTACCAAACCTTTATCTCCGGCTGCAATTTTGCCGTCACCGAGCTTTTCTTGCCATGCTTTTTTATTTTCTCCGGTAACGTTTCCGGCATTTACATCTGCTTTATCCTTAACGGCATTTGTAATATCTGTTTTATCAGCCTTATCTTTGATTGCCTGATAAACCGTATTACCATTTACAATACCGGTATCGTTTTCAGCAATTTTGCCGTTAGCTTCTACATTCACGGCATAATTCTTATTGCCGTCTTTATCTGTTGTTTCCGTAACTTTTGTATTCGTTCCGTCTACAACTTTCACGGAATCTTTTGCAATATTCTTAATAACGGTTTTACCGTCATTAGTAATATTTTTCAGATCGGTATCTGCTTTTCCGTCAAGGCTGGTATCTACATCTTTTTTGATGTTGTTAATAGCATTATTGACAGTATCACCGTTTACCAAGCCTTTATCTCCGGCTGCAATTTTGCCGTCACCAAGCTTTTCTTGCCATGCTTTTTTATTTTCACCCGTGACGTTTCCGGCATTTACATCTGCTTTATCCTTAACGGCATTTGTAATATCTGTTTTATCAGCCTTATCTTTGATTGCCTGATAAACCGTATTACCATTTACAATACCGGTATCGTTTTCAGCAATTTTGCCGTTAGCTTCTACATTCACGGCATAATTCTTATTGCCGTCTTTATCTGTTGTTTCCGTAACT
>OBHX01001192.1_pt1 | contig 22996 bp, 20 predicted proteins | sample 1519331 | NCBI WGS metagenome assembly OBHX01 (sample SAMEA2602897, study PRJEB22501) | metagenome
GGATTGGCTGTATTCCGCCGATTCTGTTTGTCGGGGTATGTGGACTTTGGGGATTGTCTTGTCCTGGTTCTCGAAAATGGCCCGAAATTGCGTACCGGGACAACGATTTCTGCCCCGGTGCAAACGTCAATCGATTGACGCCTGTACCGGGGCAAATTCGCGCCCGGGAACAATAGGGCGAGGGCCGGTCGCAGGAGTAGAGCGTGATGTTGTCATGATTGCGCCCGGCTCTCCCACACGGAAGGCCGGGCGCAATCATGCCGTTTGGTTGCAGCACCCGCACATCGCCTGCATAACCGTGTACAGTGGCGTGTAGTTGCAGTACATGAAGGAGCATCACAAGCCATGACCAACGGACACATCAACCCCGCCAACGTGCCGGACATCGCCTTGAAAGACGGTCATTCCATTCCGCAAGTCGGTCTCGGCGTGCTACGTATCGACGATGAGGGTGTGGTCCCCGTCGTCGAATCCGCGTTGGAAGCCGGCTACCGCCATATCGATGGTGCGGCCGGCTACAACAACGAGGCCGGCGTGGGCCGCGCGCTCGCCGCTTCCGGATACAACAAGGGAGCCAAGCGCGAGACCCTGTGGGTCACCACCAAGCTGCGCGACTCCCAGCAGGGCTACGATTCCGCGCTCAAAGCTTTCGACAACTCGCTGAAACTCCTCCAGCTCGATTACGTGGACATGTACATGATCCATTGGCCCACGCCGTTCGACTGGCGCAGCACCGACACCTGGAAGGCGTTCGTCAAGCTGCGCGACGAAGGCATGGCACGCACACTCGGCGTATGCAACTTCATGCCCGCCGATCTGAAGCGTCTGCACGAGGAGACCGGCGCATGGCCGGCCGTCAATCAGATTGAGCTGCACCCCACGTGGCAGCAGCGCGAAGTGGTGGCGTTCTGCAAGGAGCACGGCATCGCCGTGGAGGCCTACTCGCCGATGGCGCGTGGCGCCGACCTCAACGCCGGCGACGGCACCATCGAGAAGATCGCCGCCGCCCATGAGGTCAGCCCGGCCCAGGTGATTCTGCGTTGGCACATCGAAAACGGCACGATCATCATCCCCAAGTCCGTGCATGCTGACCGTCAGAAGGAGAATCTCAACCTGTTCGGCTTCGCCCTGACCGCCGATGAACACGCTGCCATCGACGCCCTCGACGGCCCCACCCGCGCCGGCCACGACCCCCTCACCTTCACCTATGCGTGATTGATGGCACGTCGTAACGCCCACTTCCGCCGTCGTTTCAACGCTTCTGGTCCGCTGGAGCGCGTGCTGATTCTCATCGTTCTCGCCGCAGCAATCGGCGTGACCATCGGCCTGCTACTGCCGCAGGTCAGCTCCGACGCGGCCAAAATCACAGGTGGCTACACTGCCACCGGTTCAGCCGCCGACACTTTGAACGCGCTCGCCGTAGACGACAACCAAAGCTCCTCCGGCTACGACCGCGATTCCTTCGGTTTCCGCACCACCGACGTCGACGGCAATGGCTGCGACGTACGCGACGACGTGCTCGCCCGTGATCTCACGGACATCACCTACAAATACGCCGGTTCCTGTGTGGTCGAGTCCGGCACACTGGCCGATCCGTACACCGCTCAGATCATCCATTTTGTACGTGGCCGCGCCACCAGCGCCAAAGTGCAGATCGACCATGTGGTGGCCCTTGAAAACGCTTGGCAATCCGGTGCGCGCGACTGGTCCACTGCCAAACGCCATGAATTCGGCAATGACCCCTACAACCTGCTGGCCGTCGACGGCCCGGCCAATCAGGAGAAGGGGTCGGCTTCCGCCGCCTACTGGCTACCCACCAACGCCGACTACCGTTGCGACTACGTGGCCCGCCAGATTGGCGTCAAAGACAAGTACCAGCTCACCGTCACCTCCCAAGAAAAGGACGCCATGCTCGCCGTCCTCCACACCTGCCCGGGCCAGGCCGTGCCCGCAGACGAATAGGGGCTACCGCTCAGGATTGTTGAGCATAGGTGCCTGCCCCTCGTCATAAGCGCGCAGGAGCCGTCGGAGCAAAAATGTGGTGAAGTATGGTGCGGTGAACACGTGTTCGCTACTACCGATATTGCCGGCGGATAGTTTCACGCCGAACTGAATTTCCGGATAAGAATCCGAAGCGATTAGCGTCCGCATGGATTTGGCGGTGCCTTTTTTCGATTTCACCTCCACCGGCACCAGCCATTCGCGCGTGCGGACGAAGAAATCCTGTTCCAGTGTGGAATCCTCTTTTTTGTAGTAGTACAGGTCATAGCCGGATTTCCGTAGCGCTTCAGAGACGATGCTCTCGTACATAGCACCCTTATAGACACCAAGATTACGATTGGCCCGCAGATCATCACTGGCCTCGTCGTCAAGCATCGCTACGAACAGACCGGTATCGCCGAAATATATCTTGAACTTGTTTTCGTCATAATTGCCTTTCAACGGCAGTTCAGGATAGGACATACATCGGCAGATATTCACCATTCCCGAGGTTTCAAGCCATTCCACGCATCCTCGATAGTCTTTGAAACGCGCTCCGCTGGCAACCTTGCTGATTTGGAACTTCTTGTTTTCCTTGGCGAGTTGCACGGGAATATGGTTGAACACGTTGAGAATTCGTGCCTGATCGAGTCCTTGCGCGTATTTGCGGATATCCTCCTGGTAGTCCAAAATAAGCTGGCGCTGCAATTGCAGTGTTCCCTCGAACGTGCCAGTGCGTATATGGGAGGCGACAACCGCAGGCATGCCGCCAAGCACGCAGTAATCCATAAATGCCGTGGAGAAGACGTTCATTTCCACTTCAGAGAATGGCGTAGCATCACACAGGTGGGTGAACATGCTTTCGATGACGGCCTCATCGTATCCGCGAGCCCACAGAAATTCCTCGAAGTCCAACGATCGCATTTCGTAGTCGGTCTTATATCCCACGCTATTGCTTTCGATTTGCTTATAGCTGATGCCCAGCATTGAACCGCTGCAAATCACATCATATTTGCCGTCGATTTTAAAGAACTTCAGTGCAGTGACGATATCAGGATGGGCCTGGATTTCGTCGAAAAAGATGAGCGTATCGCCCGGAATGAACTTTTTAGCTGGGTTGATCAGGGAAATATTGCGGACGATGGTATCCGCGCCATAACCGTCCGCAGTGATTGCGCGATATTTCGGTTCCTCAACGAAGTTGATTTCCACTACCGAACGGTAGTTGTGTGCGGCAAAGTAATCGATAGTCTCTGTCTTGCCTACTTGACGAGGGCCCTTGATGATTAGCGGGGAGCGATTCGGGTCGGATTTCCATGCATTGAGATAGGCATCGGCTTTGCGTTTGAGATACATGAGGAGCCCCTTTCCGAATTACTGCTATATCAATGATTTTACACTTTCATGAGCGAGTTTTCTACCGTCTGGCACATTTCATGAGCGAGTTTTCTAGTAATTTCCTCATTTCATGAGCGAGTTTTCGGCGGTTTGTCACATTTCATGAGCGAGATGGCGGGGAATGCCAGCTGCCAGTCCGCCAGTCATCCATCAATCGTCCGCAGATTGTCCGTCTGTTGACGCGGGAAACATGCCCGCGCTATAACTGAGCCCGGTATGAAGGGAGAAGGGAATAGGAACAGACGATATGGCAGTAACACACACCGCAGCAGATGCCATTGCGGCAACCACTATGACGAACGCCGTGGCAGACATCGAACAGGAAACACCGGAAATCGAGAAGGAACGCCAGCTTGCCGGAGTCGGAGCCGGAGCTGGAACCGTGGCAAACGGCAAGAAAAAGCCGCATGACCATGCGCTGGCCAGCATCCTCGGCCCCGCGTTCGTGGCGGCCGTGGCCTACGTCGATCCTGGCAACGTGGCGGCCAACATCACCTCCGGCGCGCGATACGGCTACCTGTTGGTGTGGGTGCTGGTGCTCGCCAACGCCATGAGCGTGCTCATCCAGTATCAGTCCGCCAAACTCGGCATCGTGACCAACAAATCCCTGCCGGAACTGCTGGGCGAGCGTATGAGCGATGCCGGCCGTTTCATGTTCTTCATGCAGGCCGAGGTCATCGCCATCGCCACCGATCTGGCCGAGGTGATCGGCGGCGCCATCGCCCTGAACCTGCTGTTCGGATTTCCACTGTTCATCGGCGGTTTGGTGATTGGCACAATCTCCACGGTGATGCTGTGGTTCCAAGGCGGCAAGACACAGACCACATTCGAGCGCATCATCATCGTGATGCTGCTGATTATCACATTCGGCTTCATCGCGGGTCTGTTCGTAGCCCCGCCGAACCCCGGCGAAGTGGTCAAAGGCATGATTCCACGCTTCCAAGGCGCCGACTCGGTGTTGATGGCCGCCTCGATTCTGGGCGCCACCGTGATGCCGCACGCCATCTACCTGCACTCCACGCTGGTGAACGACCATTACGCAGGCGGCGAAAAGCCGTCAATCAAAACGCAGCTGAGAGGCTCGAAAATCGATGTGGCCTGGGCGCTGTTGCTGGCCGGCACCGTGAATCTGGCGATGCTGGTGCTCGCCGCCAACTCGCTGCATGGCATGTCTGGCACGGACTCCATCGACGGCGCACAGCGGGCGATCACGCAGGTGCTCGGCCCGGTGATCGGCACGATCTTCTCCATCGGCCTGCTGGCTTCGTCGCTGAGCTCCACATCGGTTGGCACGTACGCCGGCTCGGAAATCATGCACGGTCTGCTGCACGTCAACGCCCCGATGTGGGCCTGCCGCGTGGTCACGCTGGTGCCGGCACTGATTGTGCTGTGGTTCGCCAAGGACCCGACTCAGGCGCTGGTCATCGGCCAGATGGTGCTTTCCATCGGCATCCCGTTCGCCGTGATTCCGCTGATGCGATACACGCATGACAAGGAACTCATGGGCAAGTGGGTTGACGGCCCCGTCAAGCACGTGATTTTCATGATCGTCGTGGCACTGATTGTGGCGCTCAACGTGCTGCTGATTGTCCTGACGCTGATGGGCAGGGCGTAATAGACTCCAGCTGAAATCCTGCGATAGCACAACATAATAAGAAGCCCCGGTGTTGGAACCGGGGCTTCTTATTATGTTGAGAATGGTTGAATCTGCCGTCAGTTCGCAGCCATACGCCGCGCACGCCGTTCGCGCAGCGCGCGCAAGGAAATAATGTCTCGCGTACGACCGGCACCGTCGCCCTTGACGCCGAAGAACACCATCAACACCATTGCCAGACAGATTATTGCGGAGATTCGCAGCGCCCATTGAATGCCGAAAATCGAAGCGGCGACGGCGGAGGCGCCGCCCTGCTTATGCAAAGCGGCAAACGTTTCCATCAGAATCACCAACACGGGTGCGCCCACAGCGCCCGCAATCTGACGCGCGGTATTCGTCACCGATGATCCGGCGGACACTTCGCTCGGCCCGTTCAGGCAATTCAGGGACCACGTGGTAATCGGCATCAGCAGGAAACCCATGCCGATCTGACGGATGAACTGGCAGATCGATACCCACCAGATCCACGTATCCATCGCCACCAGCGACATGCCCAAGGTGCCAAGGGTCAACACAATCGAACCGAACAAAGCCACCGGGCGCGCGCCGAACCGATCCATCGCGCGGCCGCCGAAGAACTGGGAGACGCACTGGCCGATAGCGCCCGGCAACATGATCAGACCACTCATCGTGGCAGAATACCCACGGTCGGTCTGGATGTAGAGCGGCATGATGACCAGAATCGAACTGAAGGCGAAAAATGCCAGCGACGCGGTAATGGTGCCGACGGTGAACGAACGGTTCTTCAGCACTTCCAAGTCCAGCAGCGGCGGCTGGGGGAGTGCCGACTTGTCCTTGGCTACGGCCTCACGATAGCGCTTGCCGGCGCGCAGGTTACGCAGCACGAACCAGACAATGCCAATCAGGCCCACTGCCATGGGTCCCCACGTTACCGGTGCGGCGAACCCGTAGGCCTCCGAATTGGTGAAGCCGAACATCAGCCCGCCAAAGCCGATCACCGACAGGCTCACCGAGAAAAAGTCCGCGCGGGCAGACGGGTCATGCGAACCGAAATTATGCAGTCCGAACATGGCCGCCACCAGCGAGACCACGCCAATCACGGTCATGGTCAGGAAGATGGAACGCCAGCCGTTGGCGTCGGTCTGCCAGCCGCCCAAGGTGGGGCCGATTGCCGGAGCCACGCTCATGGCCATGCCCACGGTGCCCATAGCAAAGCCGCGTCGGGACAGCGGGTAGATGGAAAACACCGTGATCTGCAGCACCGGTCACATCACGCCTGTGCCGGCAGCTTCGAGCACGCGCCCGACCAGCACCCATACGAAGTTTGGCCCCAACCATGCCAGCAGGGAGCCGACCGTGAACACCGCCATCGAGCAGATTACAATCTGGCGGGTGGAGAAACGACGGGGCAGGAACGCGGTCAGCGGCACCATGACGCCCATGACCAGCTGGAACACGGAGGTGAGCCACTGCCCGGTGGTTACGGAGATGTGGAATTCGGAAACGATAATCGGCAGCGCGGAACTCAGCTGCAGCTGCGTGAAGTTGCCCACGAAGGTAATAAAGGTCAATATCGCGATGGAGATGAACGCCGCCCGGCTGAGTTTGCCGTCTACATATGATTCCTCGCGGCTCAGCACCCGCTGCAGTTCGCCGCGACGATTTTTGATTCCCTGAGCTCCGTTCATTCCACTCACGTGCATACTCCACTCTCGCTGATCGACCGCAACAACGCATCAGGCAGTCTCTCAAAGCAACCCCAACACGCTACACCCAGGGGTAGTCCGTCGAGATGCAATGCCGAGATGACTGGCCGCCCGGTTGCAGAGCAAATTAGTCCCGTTATTCGAGACGTCAAAATGAACGTAGTTACTATCCGATCACGTTCGCTATGTTGGTTTTCCAACACCCCCCCCCCTAGCGGTTAGGGGTGTGATGTCTGTACCATGTTGAAGGGGTAACCCCGTATACACCCGTACACAGGGGAATCCAGAGAAGTGAGAGCCGCGAGACCTGAGGTATACGGTTGAAAAGGAAGAATTGGTGTTTGAGATGTCATCTCTGAGCAGTAACGGTCAGCCGTCTACACGCAGCAGACAGGCCAATAGCGGTGACCGAACCACCGCTCAGCTCAGTGATATCCGCCAAAAGCATCTCAGCCACGTGCTGTACTGGCGATTCTTCGTCAATCTCGCCCTCATGCTTATCGACGCCGCCATGTACATCATCGCCGGAGCCACGGTGCTCAATCTGCGTCATGAGGCAACGCCGTTCTATTCGAGCAGATTCAATTTCACGATTGACTCCACCGTTTACTTTATGATTGTGGCCTGCTTCTGGGTGTGGTCGCTCTATGTCGCCGGCATTTATCATCGCCATGTTATGGGTGACGGTTACCAGCTCAATGTGCTGCTGGTCAAAGGCATGGTCGTGTGCTGGGTGGTGCAGTGCGCGTTCAGCTACTTCTTCAATCTGGGTCTGACCCTTACCTCGCTCTGCTTGGTGGTGATTGCCGGATGGTTGCTCACCATGGTGGAACGCATTGCCAGCCGTGCATTCATTACGCGTAGTCGTCGCAAGGGCGCCTACGCTTACGGCACGGTGATCATCGGTTCCCCGCACGGCATTGGTCGCACGCTAAAATTCCTCGGTCAGCGTCGGCAACTCAACTACCGCCCGGTGGCAGTATGCCCGATTCATCTCAATCCCGATACCGGATTGATTGAACAGAGCACCGACCATGAGACACTCCGTGAGGAGATGCAAAAGAACGAGGGCTGCCAGCTGCCCGTACTCGAGTACAGCGATCATAATCTTGCTGAACAGATTATTGACATGAACGCGCAGACCGTTATGGTGGCTGACGAGCTGCATCGCTATTCGGATAATTACGATATCTTCTCCGTGCGCATGGAATCGTTCGGTCTGGAGATTGCCGTGCTGGCTTCCGCCGCTGACACTTCCAACCATGAGATTCAGGTTCGATCCATACAGGGCACCACGATTATCACGCAACGTCTTGCGCAGTACACGCCAGCCCGCCGTATGGCTAAGCGCCTGTTTGACTTGGTGATTTCTTCGCTAGCGATCATCTGTTCGTTGATTATCACCATCCCGGTGGCGATCGCCATCAAAGTCACGGATGGCGGACCGGTGTTCTACAAGCAGACCCGTATGGGCCTGCGCGGCAAGCCGTTCCAGATGTACAAGTTCCGTTCGATGGTGGTGAACGCCGACGCGCTCAAGAAGGAGCTCGCAAAAGAAACCGGCCAGACCGACCGCTTCATCTTCAAGATGAAGAACGACCCACGCATCACCAAGGTGGGGCATTTCATTCGCCGCTTCTCCATTGACGAGTTGCCGCAGTTCCTCAACGTGTGGATGGGCGATATGTCCGTAGTGGGGCCGCGCCCGCCGCTGCCTGAGGAATACGCCCGTTACAACCGTCTGTACGCCACCCGCATGCTGGTCAAGCCCGGCATCACCGGTCCGTGGCAAGTGTCCGGTCGCTCCGATTTGTCTGCCGAAGAGAGTGAGGCCCTTGATGTGGCTTACGTGCAGAACTGGTCGATTATGGGAGACATTGTGCTTCTCTTCCGCACGGTCGGTGCCGTGCTGAGTCACAAGGGAGCGTACTGATTCCTTTCCGTTTCGCTGCTTCAGTCTTGCCGCGCCCTTGCCGCCCCGCCCTTGAACGTGATTCCAGAAAGATAAGTCGATAATCTATGACTGATTCGAACACACCAGAAATACCTCAGCCGCCGGCACCCTCCGAGCGGTCGGAAAACGCGGATGATCGCCAAGTGATACAGCCGTATGTTGACCCCGAGGTACTTGCTGAAGACGCCCGAGCGGCGGAACGGCGTAAGCACCGCCGGCGTATGAGCCATGAACATATCAGGCGGATCAAGCGCAAAAAGCGCATTCGGATGGTGCTGATTGTAATCGGCGCACTGCTGTTGACTATTGCCGCGCTCGCGGCGTGGCTCGGCCTTTCCGCGCTCAAAGCGAAAAATGAAGTGGAAGCAGCGATTCAGGCCGCAAGCCGCATCCAATCACAAGTTCAAGCCGGCGACACCGACAAAGCGCAAGCCAGCATTGAAGCATTCTCCCAGCATATCGACGCTACGTATGCGCAGACCAAGCAGCCGGTATGGAAACTGGCCACATTGGTGCCCTATTACGGTTCTGACGTGAAGGCCGCGCGAGACATGGTGCACATTTTGGAAGACGTGTCGAACAACGCATTGCCGAAGCTTGCCAAGGCGGCACAGGCCTTGGATTTCAACAGCATCGGTATCAAAGACGGCACGATTCAGCTGGGGGATATGGCCAGCGTGACTCAGGATCTTGCCGCCGCCAATGGAGTAGTGGCGGATGCCAGCGTAGACATGGGCAAGATTGGTGATACGCATATTCCGCAGATTACCGAGGCGGTGCAGCAGGGGCGTAGCAAGTTCAAGGAGCTTGCCAGCCTGACGGATACGGCCAGTCGGCTGACGGATGTGCTGCCCAAGATGTTCGACTTGGATAGCAGTGATGGAGGTGGTAGCGGCAGAGGCCCGCGAACCTACCTGGTGCTGGCACAGAACAATGCTGAGCTGCGTGCCACGGGAGGCATTCCAACTGCGTGGGCCACGCTCACCGTCGATACAGGCAAAATCAGCATGAGCACGTTCGGCGATCCGCCTCGGAATGGTCTGTTCAGCCAGGATGAAGCCGCGAGCGTACTGACGGCGGAAGAACGCAATCTCTTCTCCACCAAGATGGCCACGGACTACCCGGACATCAATTTCACTCCCGATTTCCCCCGCGTCGCTGATATCGCGAGTCAGATCTGGCATCGAGCCGGTCATGACGATGTGGATGGCGTCATCAGCGTGGACCCGGTGTTCCTGCAGCGGTTATTGAAGGTTGCCGGCCCCGTGACGCTCTCCGATGGCACGGTGATGAGCGGCGACAATGCCGAGCAGCGGATTCTGAACCAGATTTATATTGATACCGATACGCAGGCGGAGCAAACCGACTTCTTCACGATGGCGGCCAGTGAGATCTTCACGCATGTGCTCAAGAATGTGGACGGCAAGAATCAGCAGCTGGTACAAACGTTCCAGGAGTCCGTATCCGACGGCCATCTGTATGTATGGAGTGCTCATGAGGATGAGCAGCGGCGTATCTTGGGTACGACCATCGCTGGCGAATTGCAGTCGAAACCGGCTCATTCGGTTACGGGTGTGTACTTCAACGACGCCACCATGGGCAAGATGGACTGGTACCTGAAGCGTGAAGTGACCAGTACATATGACAAAACCTATCCCAGTGGCGCCAAGCAATACACCATTCACATCAAACTGACGAATACGGCCGATGCCGCCAAGGTGAATGCCGCTCCGGATCTGTTGCGCGGCTATGACCATAACGGCAACCCCCGTACAGGGGAGATCGAAACGGTACTGTACGTCTACGCCCCCGATGAAGGGCGCATTGTGGATTGGACCCAGGATTTCGATCAGTTCGCTGTGCACGATGGACTGACGGTGGGTGTGAAAACCGTGACATTGCGGCCGGGGGAAAGTTTCGAGACCACGGTGCATGTGCTGGCCAGTCCCGCGGCCAATGAAAATGAAATGATTTTGAGACAGACCCCCTTGGTCGATTAAAGGGGCAACCCCTATACATTAAGGTGGAACCGTGAATAAGGAAGAACGGAGCATAGCTGTGGATGAAGCTGAACAGGTGCAGGATGGTAATGGAGTCACCATTCTCGATTTATTCAATGCGGTAAGAAAGCATGTGATTACCGCAGTGGTCACACTGGTTATTGTGATGGTGGCAATCTGCGCGTACACCTTTACCCGCACTCCGCAATACACCGCGACTTCCGAACTCTTGGCCACTTATCGCAGTTCAACAGTGTCTGGTGGAACGGCGTCCAGTAATGCAGGAGAGTTGAGTTCTGGCGCCAATTACATCAATAGCCAGATTCAAACGTATCCGCAATTGGTAAAAACCGAGTCTGTATTGAAGCCGGTTATTGACGATCTGGGTCTTGACACCACAATAAAGGGATTGGCTGCGAGCGTTACCGCTTCTAACCCGGATGGCACTATGCTGGTGGATATTTCGGTTAATAATCCAGACCCGAAGCAGGCGTCCAGCATTGCCAATTCGGTTGCCGAAAACCTGAGAAAACAGGTTACTTCCACGATTTACAGCGATGAGGGCGATAAGATTATCTCTCCCGTCAACCTAACTGTGGTGCAGCAGGCGTACGCTCCGGCTTCCCCCAGCTCACCCAACGTCAAGCTCAATCTGGCGGCAGGTCTTGCGGTCGGTGTCATTCTCGGCATCGTGGTTGCCTTTATCAAGGATTTGCTGGACACCCGTGTTCGCCGCGATTCTGATGTTACCGCTGTTATCGATGCTCCCGTACTGGGGTCGCTGAGCCGCAATGAGGCTTATGCCGGTACGTCGCCGGTGATTATCTCCCGCCCGGCCTCCCGCGAGGCAGAAGAGATTCGACGCCTGCGCACCAATGTGATGTTCGTGCTGCCCGACGAGCCGATGTCCAATGTGATCGTGGTGACTTCCACCGGCCCGTCCGAAGGCAAGACCACATTGAGCACGAATCTGGCGACTGCATTCGCCGAAAACGGCAGCAAGGTGCTGCTGATCGACGCCGATGTGCGCAACCCCTCGGTGAGCAAGGCTCTCGGCATTGAGGGCGCAGTGGGCTTGACCCATCTGATTACCAACCGTGTATCGTCGCATGATGCGATTCAACGCTACTGGAAGCCGAACTTCCACGTGCTTCCTGCTGGAAAACAAACTATGAACCCCAGCATTCTGCTGAATTCCCGCGCTATGAAGGCACTGGTTGAGCAGGTTTCCGGAGCCTATGACTATGTGATCATCGATACCGCCCCCATGCAGGTGGCCAATGATGCCGCCGTATTCGCTAAGGATGGTCCGGAACTGTTGTTGGTTGCCGGCTTGGGCGTTACGGAGAAGAAACTGCTGAAGCAGACCGGGCGCGAACTGAGCACACTGAGCATCGATCCCGTGGGCTTGGCCATGAATTACGGCGAGACGGAGAAGCCCCAGAAGGGTGGCTATTACTATTACGGCGACGAGTCTGACGACAACGGCAAGAAGCGCCAGATCCAGCATAAAAAGAGCGAGAAAACGAAGAAGGACTGAGGCCATGAGGATCGCGTTCATCGGCCACAAACGCATTCCGTCTCGAGAAGGTGGCATCGAAATCGTTGTGGACGAACTGGCCACACGTATGGCTGCACGCGGAGAACAGGTCATAGCGTTTAACCGCAAAGGCCATAATGTTGCCGGTGCGGTGTTCGATAATGCGTCGAACCAGAATAGCAAGCCGTTCATGTATCGCGGAGTGAAGGTAATACCTGTCACCACTATCGATGCAAAAGGTCTGGCCGCGCTCACCTCGTCATTCTTTGCCACAGTAAAGGCTATTATGGCCCGCCCTGATGTGATTCATTACCACGCGGAAGGGCCGTGTGTGCCGTTGCGTTTTGCACACTGGTTCGGCATTCGTACAGTGGCCACGATTCACGGTCTCGATTGGCAGCGCGCCAAATGGGGTAAATTCGCTTCTACGTATCTGAAGTTAGGGGAGCGTACCGCCGCTACCTGTGCCGATGAAGTGATTGTGCTGAGCCGCAACGTGCAGCGCTATTTCAAAGACGCCTATGGGCGTGATGTGCGATTCATTCCCAATGGCATTGAACGCAATGAGTCTGTTCCAGCCAATGAGATTACTCGGAAATACGGTTTGATGAAAGACGGGTATGTGCTGTTTCTGGGCCGTATCGTGCCGGAAAAAGGTGTGCATTATCTTATCGAGGCATTCAAGCAATTGGATACTGATAAGAAGCTGGTCATCGCCGGTGGATCTTCCGATTCCGCTGAATACTATGAACAGATTCAATCTGCTGCGGCTACCGATCCTCGCATTGTGTTGACTGGTTTTATCGAGGGCCAGGAACTTGCGGAGTTGTACAGCAATGCTTATATCTATGTGCTGCCCAGTGATCTCGAGGGCATGCCCATGAGTCTGCTGGAAGCCATGAGCTATGGCAACTGCTGCCTTACTTCCGACATCCCCGAATGCGCCGAGGTAGTGGAGGACCATGCTGTTACTTTCCATAAAAGCGACGTTGCAGATCTCACTGCCAAACTGAGCGACTTGCTCGCCGATCCCTCTCGTGTGGCGGAGCTGCAAGCGACCGCCGTCAACTACATCACTCAAAAATACAATTGGGACAAAGTAGTGGATCAGACCTTAGCCTTGTATAAGGCCACAGAATAGGTATAGGGCAACTGAGTGAGAGGTAATTGTGCAATGAATGTCCAACCTTTAATTAGCATAGTCGTGCCTGTATATAATGTGAAGCAATTCCTGACGAAATGCTTAAATAGTATCATTAGCCAGACTTATTCCAATCTAGAAATCATTGTCGTAGATGATGGTTCAACAGATGGTTCGGCTACGATTTGCGATGATTATGCTAAAAAGGATAAGCGTATTTCAGTCATTCACAAAGAAAACGGAGGCTTAGCCTCTGCTCGAAATGCGGGAATTGACGTTGCTAAAGGTACATATATAGGGTTTGTTGATAGTGACGACTATATCGAACCATATATGTATGAGAAGCTTCTTCAAGCGATCTTGAAGTATTCTTGTAATATTGCGGTATGCGGCATCAACTATGTATTTGATGATGGAGAAGTTATCGCCAAGGCCAATATCGAGCCAGAGCAGTTTTTCGAGTTTCCTCGGGCTATTGAGGAGATGAATACCTTTAGACTATTTGATATGGGAGCGTGGAGTAAGCTTTATAGAAGAGAATTATTTGCTGATATTCGCTTCCCTGTCGGCAAATTAAGTGAAGATTTCTTCATTATGTATCGACTGTTTGACCTTGCTCAGGGAGTCGCCTACGTTCCCGATGCATGCTACAACTATTTTCAGCGTGCCAACAGCATTACCAAAAGCAAGAAGATTAATCATGATTTTCTTGATGCTGCCTATGAGCAAATGGTCTTTCTGGATAAGAATTATCCTAATCTGGCTGTTATTGGCCATGTATCATATGCGTCAGCTGCATTGACTGTTTATGATTCCTACTTGAAGAACAAGGTGCAATGTCCCGGATTCTTCCGGAATCATTGCCGAGAAATCATTCTGGATAATAGGTCCTACATCCGTAATGCCAGTTATCTTTCGCGATTCAAGAAGATCCAGTTTAGATTGTTTACGTTAAATGTTCTTCTTTATGATAAAGTCTTCCTTCTTTATAGGAAGAAGAAGAGGGTCTGATTTTACTCATAGAAAGGGGTAGAAGGAGGTGATCTTATGAAGAAGCTTCTATATACGCGCATTACAGAAAAAACGATCGCGCTTTTTCTCTTTGCTTTTTTGCTATTGAGCCGTGCGTCTATTACGACAACGGTGAATTTCGTTCCTCTTAATACAACCGTTGTTCAGGTTGCCTATTCCGGATGTATGTTTATGTTGTATGCATTTGAGAAAATCAAGAGGAATGAAAAGTTTGGCACGTTTCATATATCAACGTTTCTTTCGATTCTTCTTGCTGTCTATATAGTTATATTTGGCAAGGTTTATATTAATCCTCCTCTGTCGCAATATACAAATGGTATTTTTATGCGTCAGACACTATTCCTTTTGGTAGTGTTTTCTACGGTAGCTGTGACATGTGTCTATCATCTTTTTGATGGGGTGCTACTGACAGCGTATTACGTTTTTACCTTTATCATTCTTTTCCAGTTTCTCACCAATATAACAGATATAGCACAGTTGAATGTGGCTACTGTTTTCAATGATTCTGAACGGGCTCGAGTAACATATGGATTTAGTCATTACAATGCTTTAGGTGCATTTTGCATATGTTATTTGATGATTTGGATAATTCTGCGAAAAAGAGGCCAGATGCCCTTTGGCAATAAATGGATCAATTATCTGACCTTGCTTGTAAGTGTCATAATGCTGTTTGGCAGCGCTTCAAGAAATGCGATTTCGGGATTTATTATTTTTTCCCTTTGTTATCTTTTCATGGTGCTTAGGGAAAGCAAAATAGGTCAAAGGGTTCGATTTTTTGTTGAATGTACAATAGCAATTATTGTTGTTCTATTCTTTTCGTATGGATTAACCGGGTTATCATTCTCTGATTTATTAAATCAATCCAATCGAGAAACACTGCTTGAAGTTGCTCTCCCCACCTTTTTGAAAAGTGGGCGTATGGTTGTTGGTTTGGGATTGGCTTCGAACGAAATTTATGGTCTAAATCAAACTCCGTATAAGACGTATTGGTTGGATAATAGTTATATCTACGTATTGATCACATCGGGGTATCTTGGTTGTGTATTTTATGTTATTATGACTATTATACTTTTCGTCGGATTGAACAGGGTGGCCAACCATGCTCTGAGAAAGATTTTCTTAAGTTTGGCCATCATGTATATGTATTCTGCGATGTTCGAGACAACATTGTTTTGGGCTGGTGTTATGCAGAATTACATATATATGATCATATTCCTTGTAGCGCTGAGCGGGTGTTTTAATAATCCAAGTTCTGATAATAATATTCAAAATATCTCAAGTAATAATGTAAAGAAATAAGGAGAAAAGTAATGACTTCGAATGGCAAGATCGGCATGATGACTTTTCATGCTTCACACAATAATGGTTCTATGCTTCAGGCTCTTGCTCTGCAGCATGTGCTGGAGGATCGTTTTCATCAACAAACCGAGTTGATTGATTTTTCCAACCGTGGGCAGCGTAACATGTATGCTCCCATCCCAAAGCCCAAGAATTGGAAGCAGGCGATTAAAAGCTTTATCTGGGCTACGAATATGAAGGAAATGAAGCGTCAATACAAAGCATATGAAGACTTTCAGAAGAAGTACTTTCACCTTTCTGATCGCTCATATTCGGATTCCAGCGAGCTTGTTCCTCTTTCGGACAAGTATAAGGCGTTCATTACTGGTAGTGACCAGGTATGGAACATTAAGTGTATCGATGCTGATGATGCATACTACCTCTCCTTTGTGAAGGATCGTCCTCGCTTTGCTTATGCAGTAAGCTTCGGCGCCAATAATCCCTTCGATTTGGAGGGCGATTCTACTTGTTATGAGGATTACTTTGCCAAATTTGACAAGGTTTCCGTGCGTGAAAAAAACGCTCAGAAGTGGATTAAAGCTGCCACGGGTGTTGAGGTGCCCATCTGTCTTGATCCCACTATGCTGATTGATGTCGATGAATGGGAAAATCTCGTTGATATCGGTAATGGTCCTGTGATTTCGGGAGATTATATCTTCTACTATTGCTTCAGCATCACTGAGGAGGTCCAGAAGTTTCTCAGGTCGGTTTCCAAGAAGACTGGAATGCCTGTGTACTTCATGGAGGCCAAGGAGTGGACATTGAAGATGTGCTGGCGCAACGGAATCCGTTTGATTAAATCCTATGGTCCCGATGTGTACATGAACATGGTTAAGCACGCTAAGCTGTTCATCACCAGCTCCTTCCATGGTACGGCTTTCGGTACCTTGTACCGGAAGAATTTCTGGTATATCAGGAGCAAGCATAGCGAGACGTCTCTTGATGATCGTGCGAGCTCCTTCCTGACCCAGCTTGGCTTGATGTCGCGTTATCGTACGATTTCTGAATTGTCGAAGATTGACCTGTTTGCCCCGGCTGACTATTCCACTTTGCCAGAAAAGCTTGAGCCTCTGCGTAAGCTTTCGTTTGACTATCTTCAGTCCGTCGTGGATTCCCTGGAATAATGTCACGTCACGCTTATCTTATTATGGCTCATAACCATTTTGAGCAGTTACGAGCCTTACTCCGATGCTTAGATGACGGTCGGAATGTCATCTATTTGCATCTTGATGCAAAGCTCGGCACGGTTGATGTTGGTCAATTTAAAAATCAACTAAAGCATGCTGAGCTTTGTGTGCTCGCAAATCGTGTGGATGTACGCTGGGGAGATTTTTCTCAGATTGAATGTGAGCTTCGCTTGTTGGAAGCATCTATACCTGGCCATTATGATTATTATCATCTGATGTCTGGTGCAGATCTTCCTTTACAGTCTCAGGATGTCATACATACTTATTTTGATAGATATCAGGGGACAGAGTTTGTACATTTTGATGCGAAGAGCGTGGATCCCGAAACCTACGAGCGTGTTTCAAAGTATGCATTTTTCTCAAGTAGAGAAAAGAACAAATTTGAAAAAGTGATGTACAGGTTAACGATGCTTGTTCAGTTCTGGATTGATAGAGGACGTCTTTATGGCATTCAATATCAAAAGGGTGCCAACTGGTTTAGTATTACCGATGACTGCGCTCGTTATATAGTTTCGCGACGTAAGAGAGTTGAACGAGTATTCCATAGAACTCGATGTGGTGATGAGTTTTTTATACAAACAATAATTGTAAATTCTGGGTTTGAAAAAAAGCTATATCGCCCAAATTTCAATGATAGTTACAAGACGATTCGATATTGTATTGATTGGAAACGCGGCAACCCATATGTGTTTCGTAAAGAGGACTATACGATGCTCAAGGCAAGTGGAATGTTGTTTGCACGTAAGTTTGACGAAGATACAGATTCGGAAATCATTAAAATGATTGAGCGGTCAATTACCAATGACGAGTGAACATAATATAAAGAGGCTGTATGACTTCGTTGAAAAAGAATATGGCATATAACATTGCCTACCAGGTGTTAGTGATCGTTTTGCCATTGGTGACGGCCCCATATGTTTCCCGAATTTTGGGTGCCGAAGGATTAGGAATTTATTCCTATATTTTCTCAATTGTAACCTACTTCGGATTGTTTGGCATGCTCGGAATCGCCAATCATGGCAACAGGAGTATCGCCCTTACCAAAGCTGATCGAGAAAAGGTTTCCCAGACCTTTATCAATATATATGTGATACAGCTCTTTACCACGTTCGTAGCATTGATTGCTTACCTATTGTTTGTAACTTTCTTGTTTTCTGGGAACAAAATAGTTGCTTATATTCAGACGATAATTTTATTGTCATATGTCTTGGATATAACCTGGTGTTTTTTTGGTTTGGAACAGTTCGCTGTGACCGTTACTAGAAATGCGATCATTAAAATTGTAACGGTAATAGCTATATTTACGTTGGTGAAACATCGAGACGATGTATGGATCTACGCGTTTATTATGGCTTTTGGTATGTTGTTCAGCCAACTATATCTATGGTTCCAGCTTCATAAGTTTGTTAGTTTCAAAAAACCACAATGGGCCAGTATTAAAAGGAATATCCAACCGATTTTATTATTATTCGTTCCCGCTATTGCCTATAGCATATATAAGCTGTTGGATAAGGTTATGCTGGGCGCAATGACTTCGATGGCGCAAGTCGGAATGTTCGATAATGCTGAAAAAATCATCAATATTCCCGCCAGCCTGATAACTGCATTCGGTACAGTTATGATGCCTAGAATAACTACACTATTGGCAAGTAGCGATAACGAAAAGATTTCTTATCTTAACAGAATTTCAATTCGATACTTTACTCTATTGGTGGTTGGAGCTGCTTTCGGTCTTGCTGGAATTAGCGGTGTGTTGGCTCCTGTTTATTTTGGTCAAGAATTTGCAGATAGTTCTGTATTGATTGCTGGGCTTGGATTCAGCTTGATTTTTGTCACATGGGCAAATGTAATAAGAACGCAGTATCTTATCCCTCAGCAGCTGGATCGTCCATATGTTATTTCAACCTTAATTGGAGCAGCAGCAAATCTTGCAGTCAACTTGGTCCTAATACCAAGATTTGCCGCTATTGGTGCAATGATTGGTACCATTGCTGCCGAATTCACGGTATTCTTTGCCCAATTATTGTTTGTTCGTCGGCAGTTTCCCATGATGCGGTACATCGTTCCGACATTATGGCTTTTCCCTATAGGTGCTGTAATGTGTTTCGCCGTTTTTGAGATCGGACATGTTATGGGAACAACCATTACCTCTTTGGTAGTACAGCTTCTTGTTGGTGGGGTTATTTATCTTACTGGATCAGCACTGTATCTGTGGCTTGTTCATGATGAATTTTTGATGAGAATGCTAACTAGACTTGGTTGGAAAACCGTATCAGGACGTCACTCCCAGAAGTTCGACTAGGATAAGTGATAGTGAATGAACGAATCGTCGATATTGTTTAGTGTTGTAATTCCTGTTTATAATTCTGAGGATTATATTGAGCAACTTTTAAGACATTTTGTTACTCAAAACAATAATCGTTTTGAAGTAATTGTAGTGGATGATGGATCAAAAGATAACTCTCTTTCGATTTGCCAAAAAGTTTCTGAGCAGAACGATTTCATTGTTGTTCTATCTCAGCGGAATCAGGGTGCTAGCGCAGCCCGTAATTATGGACTTCGGAATGCTCGGGGAAAGTATATCGTTTTCGTCGATAGTGATGATTCCATTACCGATGATTACGTGTCTGCATTGACACAAATCTGTGAGACCAATAATTCTGATCTTATCCAGCTGAATTGGCTGCAGGGATCATCGGAGGAAGGTTATAAGCCTGCATATACCGATTTGGTGGATTGCAGCCCTTCCGTGAAGGAGTATTGCTGTGAGCTCTTACAGCAGAAATTTAATCCGCCGTGGAATAAGGTGTATAAGCGCTCTTTGATTGATCGTTATGGCATTATATTCAATACTAATATGGTAATGGGTGAGGATCTTGAATTTACGATTAAATATGTAAATAACATTCAATCCGTGTCGATTAATTCCCGGTATTTGTATAAGTACTTCCTGAATGCCGATGGCCTGTGTGCAAGAGCATCTTTGTCATATTTTTCGGATCTTCGCAAAATTTATGATGCTATGCAGAAGCTTGTTTTTAATCGAATTTTTGACCGTACAGTGTTATTATATGCTGATGAGTCAATTGTCGCTTCGGTTTTCCGCTCGATCGGAAGTTGTATGCAAAGTGGTTTTTCTCCAAAGGAGATCAAGGGAGAAGTTAAGAAGACCGGTTTCATCGATTTATTCGGATCGATGAAAAAACTTTCGATTCCGTCTCTTTTGAGGAAAGATTTGGTTCTTTTGGGGTTTTACAATATTATTGCTTTGCTATTTAAACTTAAGAACGGCTCTAATGGTCGCGTTTAATTACTTCTATATTAAGGAGACTCGCATGGCATGTGAATATAAGCGAATTAAAACCAAGGATGATCTCAAAGAGTTTATTGCTGCTGACCGTAAAGCTCAACCTTCGCAATGGGGGGGGTATTTGATCCAATTTTTAAATTGAAGACACTCTTAAGAAGGTGCGAGTATCATAAGAATAATAAAAGTAATATTTATCATTTTTTAATGTTTGTAATTTTGCGATACAGATTTCGTAGGTTGCAGCGTAAAATGTGCTCCGAAATTGGTTTTAATGTATTTGGAAAAGGCTTGATCATTTGGCATGGTCAAAGGATAATTACAAATGGTGAGGCTAGGGTGGGTGACTATTGCAGTATCTCTAGCGGTGTTGTAATTGGACATGGAAATGGTGGTGCTCCTCATATTGGGAATAATGTCGAAATGACGATTAATTCAACAATCATTGGAGACGTATCCATTGCTGACAACGTCAGGATTGGTGCCAACGCATTAGTTGTGAAGGATATTATTGAGCCCAATACGACATGGGGTGGTGTGCCGGCTAAGAAAATCAGTGACCATGGAACAGTAGAAAATCCCGTCGTCGCCTAAACCTCTTGCAAAACTCCCTGCTGGTTTGAGAACTTTTAACGGTTTGTGTGGTGGGTTGCCGATCTTCTGACCGGCGAGGATTTCGCTGGTCCTTATGCCGGTGGCAGCGTGGCGCTGTGTAGTCGGTAACCTGACACCATCAGTATGCCTATAAGAATCGTATTGATTACGGGCCTTGTTGCGCAGGAGTCCTCTAAGGGCCCGGCGCTGCTGTTGGAACGAATTGGCTGCTGCTGTGGCCGTGTATCCGTACATTAATCACAAGCAACGACCTGTCAATCATGCTCCAGAACATGCCGTTAACCATGCCCCGAGATATGCGTATTCGCCGGTACTAGGCACCCAAAACGCGAGATAACGTCCGAGATTTTGCGCACTTTGGTTTGGGATTGAGGTAGGGGCATGGCCCGTGTCCTGTGTACGATTTTCTGTCGCCAGACATTGGAAAACCGCGATTGGAGACGAGGGCACGAAGCCATGTCACAGCAGATTCCACAGGTCGATCAGGCCATGTTGGAGACCACCCTGGACCGGATGGTCAGGAAGACGGTCGAGGAGATGTTGAACGCGATGCTCGATGCCGAGGTCGACGAGATCACCGGTGTCACGCGCTACGAGCGCAGCGGGGAGAGAAAGGCGTATCGGGCCGGCCACTATGAGCGGGACCTGACCGTCAAGGCCGGCAAAGTGAGCCTGAAGGTGCCCGCGATCTCAAGTGACGCGAGACAGGCCAACGTGCCACCGATGCCGAGCAATGACCATAGGGCCGGCAGCGGGTGGAACGCCACCGTAAACCATCCGAACGAGGAGAGCGCTACAAGCAATAATGGAAACAGGAAGAACGTACGGATTCTGCGATACGCCTGCGGAATCAAGCGCCAGTTGAGGGCCGTATACAGCATGAGCAGCCATGGACTTATGGGTGTCCAGAACGGCATATACCAGCCCAGGACCGTGCCATCTACTGGGAACAAGGCGAGTGCCGCATACAACAAGTAGTCCGATCGGTCTTTGACATCCAGATGTCGGATGTAGATTGTCCTGCTGGCTGGCGTGGAATACCGGGGCTTTATCGGTTGCGTTATTTGTCATCGGGCGATACATCCTGCCTTTTCGGAGGTTCACTCTGCTGCATATGCATGTTCTCTATCGTGCGAGGCGCACGCACGAGAATGAAACAGAGCCTATATACCCCCTATCATGGGTCCCCTTGAGGACGTGCGGAACACTTGTGTCATATGCGGAGGTCGTTTATAACCATCATTCAGCAATCCGGATACCCCGATTGTCGTGGTGATAGCCATGGTGGTGTGCGCGCCTCACATGGATAGGACGTGTCTTGCGGTGCTGCTTGGCATGACCGTCTTGTACGGTCTAGTCGCAGATTGGAGGAGCTGGAGAAAGTAGGTTTCGCCCCCGCGTGCCTACCCGCACGGGGGTTTGACACAGGCGCTCGCGTAACTGTGGCTTTTCATGCAATTGGTATTAAAAGGCCCGGTGTTGTAGGGTACCGGGCCTCCTCACAAAATCGAGGCAGGAAAACCTCGGCAGTCGGGTCCAACGGGGCGAAAGTCTGTGGCGCCGCCTAGAAGATTGCCTCGAAGTTGACGTGACCTTTCTGCTAGAACACAGCATACCAGTATCCATCGAACCTTCCCGTACACTGGACAGACCAAACCAAGGAGCTATTGACGTGGTGCCTCGGCTTGGTGTCGTTGCGCCAGCCGGTGTGATGACCTCACAAAATTCAAAAGGAGGTTCTCATGGAAGGCAACGACCATGACAACCGTCCGGGATCTGACCGGCAATACCGGGAGGGCCTGATGACGGGCCTGCTGATCGCCTTGGCCAACCAAGTTGGGCAGGGATGGTCGACGGCCATCATCATCGCCACACTGGTGTTGCTTGGTCTGAGCCTCAGGCGAGGCCGCTGACCTGTCAGCGGAACAGCCGGAATCCATATGGGTTCCGGCCCCTCGTCTTCAATCAGGGCACCATTTCAAGGCAGAAGAATCAGGCGGCCTTCTTGCGGCCGCGGCGCTTCATGGTGCCAGCGGTGGCATTGGCCACATCGAAAATCACGGTCTTGCTTTCCGGGTAGGCGGTGCCGTTGACGGACTGGTAGGCGATTTCGCCTTCCGGAGCCTCGGGCAGAGTGAAGTATGCCTTCACTGCTTCAATGAGCGTGGCTTCCTTGACGCTTA
>OBHX01001195.1_pt1 | contig 22985 bp, 29 predicted proteins | sample 1519331 | NCBI WGS metagenome assembly OBHX01 (sample SAMEA2602897, study PRJEB22501) | metagenome
CCACCCGATGAGAGGGCAGAGCCGATACCCTGGCCCAAAAAATTTGTGGTGGGGTACCCCGGTCGCGGGGCGGAGGTTGGTAGCCCTTTGAACCTGTACCCCCCCCCGGCGGCCGTTTTGGGGGGGGCCTGCTTTGTTCCACGAAAGAGCACCTCCCGGCCGGTGAAAGTCACGGCAACGGCTATCGATCAGGTGCAGGTTGAACTGCCCAACCGCCAGCAAATATGGCTCCCGGTAGACAGCCATGCGGTACAGGTTGGCGCCAACATGTCTTTAGGTATCCGCCCGGAACATCTGCTGCCCAGCGATATCGCCGATGTCACCCTCGAAGGTGAAGTGCAGGTGGTCGAGCAGCTTGGTCACGAAACACAAATTCATATCCAGATCCCCGCCATCCGTCAAAACCTGGTTTACCGCCAGAACGACGTGGTGTTGGTAGAAGAGGGTGCCACATTCGCTATCGGCCTGCCGCCAGAGCGTTGCCATCTGTTCCGTGAGGATGGCACTGCATGTCGTCGGTTGCACCAGGAGCCAGGCGTTTAAGGTCCCCATAAAAAAACGAAACGCAAAACCATTCGCAGTTTTAGAAGGTGGCAGCGTTTAAAGAAAAGCAATGATCTCAGGAGATAGAACGATGATTACTCTGCGCAAACTTCCTCTGGCGGTTGCTGTAGCAGCAGGCATTATGTCTGTTCAGGCAATGGCTGTGGATTTCCATGGTTATGCTCGTTCCGGCATTGGCTGGACAGGTAGCGGCGGTGAACAACAATGTTTCCAGGCAACAGGTGCACAAAGTAAATACCGTCTTGGTAACGAATGTGAAACCTATGCGGAAATTAAATTAGGTCAGGAAGTGTGGAAAGAGGGCGATAAGAGTTTCTACTTCGACACTAACGTTGCCTACTCCGTTGCACAGCAAAATGACTGGGAAGGGACTGACCCGGCCTTCCGTGAAGCCAACGTGCAGGGTAAAAACCTGATTGAATGGCTGCCAGGCTCCACTATCTGGGCCGGTAAGCGCTTCTATCAGCGTCATGACGTCCACATGATCGACTTCTACTACTGGGATATTTCAGGTCCTGGTGCTGGTATTGAAAACATCGATCTGGGCTTCGGTAAACTATCTCTGGCAGCAACCCGTTCTCAGGAAGCGGGCGGTTCATACGCGTTCAGCAGCCAGAATATCTATGACCGTACCAAAGACACCGCGAACGATGTATTTGACGTTCGTTTAGCGCAGATGGCTACTAACCCGGATGGTATGTTGGAGCTGGGCGTCGACTACGGTCGTGCTAACACCACCGACGACTACAGCCTGGCAGACGGCGCATCTAAAGACGGTTGGATGTTCACCGCTGAACATACCCAGAGCATGCTGAAGGGCTACAACAAGTTTGTGGTTCAGTACGCGACAGATTCCATGACTACTCAGGGCAAAGGCCTGTCTCAAGGTTCCTACGGTTCATCTAGCATTACTATTGATGGCGTGAACTATGCCAACAATGTTGTGAATAACAACGGTAGCCTGTTCCGCGTGCTTGACCACGGTGCAATTTCCCTTGGCGACAAATGGGACCTGATGTACGTCGGTATGTACCAGAACCTCGATATGGATAACGACCTGGGGACCGAATGGTACACCGTCGGTATTCGCCCGATGTATAAATGGACGCCAATCATGAGCACCCTGCTGGAAGTCGGCTACGACAACGTCAAATCTCAGCAGACCAGCGATCGCAACAGCCAGTACAAAATCACCCTGGCTCAACAATGGCAGGCTGGCGACAGCATCTGGTCTCGTCCGGCAATCCGTGTCTTCGCAACCTATGCAAAATGGGATGAAGAGTGGGGTTACATCAAAAATGGTAACAACGTATCTAAATACGCAGCTGCAACGAACTCTGGTATCAGCACAACCAGCCGTGGCGACAGCGATGAGTGGTCCTTCGGTGCTCAGATGGAAATCTGGTGGTAATTCAGCACTAACCTGACGTAAAGACCGAAAGAGGGGCGCAAGCCCCTCTTGATTACGGTTTAGCGCGCTATTGCCTGGCCACCGCTGAACCCATGCTATCTGAGGTGATAACAATGAAAATGAAGAAAAGTCTCGTTGCCCTTTGTTTATCTGCAGGGTTATTTGCCAGCGCGCCTGGCATCAGCCTGGCCGATGTAAATATTGTTCCGCAGAACACCACCGCGGCCCCAGCAATTCCCACTGCTGCGCTGCAACAGTTAACCTGGACGCCGGTTGATCAATCTAAAACTCAGTCCACCCAGCTTGCCAATGCAGGTCAGCGTTTAGATGTTGCTGGTATTACTGGCCCTGTAGCGGCCTATAGCGTACCGGCGAACATTGGCGAACTGACCCTGACGCTGTCCAGTGAAGTCAACAAACAAACCAGCGTATTTGCGCCAAACGTCTTAATTCTTGACCAAAACATGACGCCATCTGCGTTCTTTCCCAGCAGCTATTTCACCTACCAGGAGCCCGGCGTGATGAGTGCCGATCGTCTGGAAGGCGTAATGCGTCTGACGCCAGCGCTGGGCCAGCAAAAACTGTATGTTCTGGTCTTTACCACAGATAAAGATCTCCAGCAGACCACGACCCTGCTCGACCCGGCGAAAGCTTATGCCAAGGGCGTCGGTAACGCTGTTCCCGATATTCCGGACCCGATCGCCCGCCACACCACCGATGGTCTGCTGAAACTGAAAGTCAAAACCAGCTCCTCCTCCAGCGTGCTGGTCGGGCCGCTGTTCGGTTCTTCCGGCCCTGGCCCTGTCACTGTCGGCAATACCGCAGCGCCTGCAGTGACTTATGCGGCTCCGGCGGCAGCCGTTGCCGCTCCAGCGCCGCAGCCGGTGAAGAAAAGCGAGCCAATGCTGAACGACACGGAAAGCTATTTTAATCAGGCGATTAAGGATGCAGTTGCAAAAGGCGATGTTGATAAAGCGCTGAAGCTGCTTGATGAAGCGGAACGTCTGGGATCCAAATCTGCCCGATCCACCTTTATCAGCAGTGTAAAAGGCAAGGGGTAAACATCTCCCCACATTGTTGATTTTGCAACAACTGGTGCGTCTCCTGGCGCACCTTTTTTTATCCTTCGGTGCGAATTGTTACACTTATGTTGCCCTACCGATCACTTAATCGTGTTTGCTCACCCCGTAATGCCTTTTCTGCGATACAATGCCTTTAGGTTATAAATCGGAGAGTAAGGCATGCCACACCCTGCGTTAACGCAACTGCGTGCGCTGCGTTATTTTGATGCGATTCCGGCGCTGGACGCCCAACTGCTCGACTGGTTGTTACTGGAAGATTCCATGACCAAACGTTTTGAGCAGCAGGGCAAAGAAGTCACCGTCACGTTGATTCGCGAAGCGTTCGTTGGGCAAAATGAGGTGGCTGAAGAACTGACTCTGCTGCCCAAAGAGTCCCGCTATTGGTTACGCGAAATCCTGTTATGCGCGGATGGTGAACCCTGGCTTGCCGGGCGTACCGTGGTGCCTGAATCAACCTTGTGCGGCCCTGAACTGGCCTTACAGAACCTGGGGAAAACCCCGCTCGGACGCTACCTGTTTACGTCATCGACATTGACCCGAGATTTTATTGAGATTGGCCGCGATGCAGCGCTGTGGGGGCGTCGTTCCCGCCTGCGGCTGAGCGGTAAGCCACTGATGCTTACCGAGCTTTTTCTGCCTGCGTCGCCGTTGTACTGAGAGGAAGATAAAGATGGAGTGGAGTCTGACGCAGAATAAGCTGCTGGCGTTTCACCGCTTGATGCGTACGGATAAGCCAATCGGCGCCTTACTGCTGCTCTGGCCTACGCTGTGGGCTCTGTGGGTGGCGACCCCAGGCATGCCGCAACTGTGGATTCTGGCGGTTTTTGTCGCTGGCGTTTGGTTAATGCGCGCCGCCGGATGCGTGGTGAATGATTATGCCGACAGGAAATTTGACGGGCACGTCAAACGCACCGCGAATCGACCGCTGCCGAGTGGGGCTGTCACCGAGAAAGAAGCCCGAACGCTGTTTGTGGTACTGGTGCTGCTGGCCTTCCTGCTGGTTTTGACCCTCAACACGATGACCATTTTGTTGTCCGTTGCGGCATTAGCATTAGCGTGGGTTTACCCGTTTATGAAGCGCTATACGCATCTGCCGCAGGTGGTGCTGGGGGCGGCGTTTGGCTGGTCGATCCCGATGGCGTTCGCCGCCGTGAGTGAATCCGTACCGCTGAGTTGCTGGCTGATGTTCCTTGCGAATATTCTCTGGGCGGTGGCCTATGATACGCAGTACGCCATGGTTGACCGGGATGATGACCTGAAGATCGGCATTAAATCGACCGCGATCCTGTTCGGTCAGAACGACAAGCTGATTATTGGTATTTTGCAGGTAGGCGTGCTGGTGCTGATGGCGCTGGTGGGCTGGTTAAACGGGTTGGGACTGGGCTATTACTGGTCTCTGTTGGTGGCGGGCGCGCTGTTTGTCTATCAGCAGAAACTGATCGTTAACCGTGAACGTGATGCCTGCTTTAAAGCGTTTATGAACAATAACTACGTCGGCCTGGTGCTGTTCTTAGGCCTGGCAATGAGCTACTGGCATTTTTGATTTTGGCTTAGCCTGCAAAATAAAAAACCGGTCATTCCGACCGGTTTTTTTATGCTTACTCGCCCTGAGTGGCGCTCTCGATGGTCAGACGCACATCTGACGTGACCAGTTCGGCCAGCATCTGATAGATCTTCATCGTCTCTTCCGGTTCGGCATCTCCGGTATCGCTGATGAATCCCTCGTCACGCAGCGTCAGCACCAGAGAGCTGAACACGGCTTTATCGAAGAATTCCGGCGCGTTAATGCCGTGCAGCACTGAGAGGCGTTGCGCCACGGTGCGGCTTTCTTTCTCCAGCGTGCCACGGTTGATGGACGGGTTCGCGCTCAGCAGCCAGAAGGTAATGGCGTAGCGCTGCAACGTCTCGCGAGCACCTGCCGCCAGCAGCTGTAGCGTGCGGGAGCGGGCTGGATTGATATGCAGTTCGTCATCGGTCAGGGTGATGAGTCCCTGGCGCTGCATTTCGCTGGCCAGTTCGTCAATCACCCCGGCAAGCTCATCACGCTCCCAGCGTAAGAACAGCTCCGCTTTTAACATCGGGTACAGCGCATCAATATGCTGCTGCAACGCGGCGCGTGAAATACGACGATGCTGAGTCACAATGGCTGCCATCAACGAAGGCAGAACCAGCATATGCGCAATGTTATTGCGGTAGTAGGTCATCAATACCGCCTGCTCGCGCGGCAGAATAATGATGTCACCGATAGTGTCTTTCTCGACCTCAAACTTGTTCATCTGCAAGGCGTGGTCGATCAGTTCACTGGCGCTCTGTGCCGGCACCGTCGAATCCGCAGCATACGGCACGTTGCGCAGCAGGCTCAGGTAGCAGTCGAGTTGTTCAGTCAGCTGTTCACGGGTCAGAGAGCGCTGGCGGGAGGCCAGTAAAGCAGTACAGCACAGGTTCATGGCGTTGGCCGCGCCTGCGTTGTTAATGCGCACCATCAAATCGGCGGCAATGTTATTCACCGTCGGCGTCAGCCAGGCCGGGCGGATAGACTCGATAGGGTCGATAGATTCACGCCACTCCGGCACATGCTGGTTGAGGTAAGTCATCAATGGCATTGGTTCACCAAAGTTGACGTAGCCCTGACCCAGGTTACGCAGCTTGCTTAAGCCACGCAGCATTTGCGGCAGGCTTTCTTTCTCTTTCGTCGCGCCACGCAGCTCTTTCGCGTAGGTGCCCACTTCCATAACGTGCTCATAGCCGATGTAAATAGGAACGAGGGTAATAGGGCACGTACCGCCGCGCAGCATCGCCTGAATAGTCATCGACAGCGTGCCGGTTTTCGGGTCGAGCAGACGACCGGTACGTGAACGGCCCCCTTCGACAAAGTACTCAACCGAGTAACCGCGGCTGAACAGCTCGCCCAGGTATTCGCGGAAGACGGTGGAATAGAGCTTGTTGCCCTTGAAGGTACGACGAATAAAGAACGCGCCCAGACGGCGGAAAATCGGACCCGCTGGCCAGAAGTTCAGGTTGATACCGGCTGCGATGTGCGGCGGCACCAGACCCTGGTGGTACAGAACGTACGACAGCAGCATATAGTCCATATGGCTGCGGTGGCACGGAACGTACACGATTTCATGCCCATCGTGCGCCAACTGGCGTACACGTTCAGCATTGTGAACGTTAATCCCCTGATACAGACGGTTCCAGGTAAAGCCCAGAATACGGTCCGTCAAACGAATCATTTCGTAGGAGAAGTTGGCGGCAATCTCTTCCATCAGCGCAATGGCATTTTGCTGCGCTTTTTCGTGGGAGATTTTTTTACTGCGCGCTTCATCTTCTACCGCACGAGCGATCGCTTTTGAAGCTAACAGCTTATTAAACAGATCCTGGCGGGCAGGGAGGCGCGGGCCGACAGCGGCCAGGCGCTGGCGAGCAAAGTGCATACGCGCCACGCGTGCCAGCTTCTGAGCGATGATCTTATCCGTACCATGTTCATCCGCCATACGGCGCAGAGAGACCGACGGGGAGAAGCGGACAAAACTGTCGCGACCCAGCCAGGACACCGCAAAGAATTTCTGTACGCCGTTTAGCATACGTAACGGCGGATTGACCTCGCCTTTTTCACGCCCTGGCGCACGGCCAAACATCACCGAAACTGGCACCATCTGCACATCCAGATCCGGATTGCTGCGATGCAAGTCGAGATAGTTGTGGAACAGCTTGATGGACTCTTCTTTCGGCGTGTAATAGGTGAATACACGCGGACCGCCGTGAATAAACACGTAGCGCGGTAACAGCGTTCCGTCTATCTCTAGTGGTTCCAGGGGATCGGGGAGGTCGTGCACCAGACATTGGGCACGCAGCGTCAGCAAGTCAGCTTTCGAATTGTACGGTAGGACGTACATAATGGGACGCGAAGTATCGAGTCCCAATTCCGGAGCAGGTTCTGCTGGAATAGACTTGCTTTTTACCAGGACGCTTAATGGTAAATTCAGTAATTTGTAGTAAATTCGTGGCCAGCCGGACATAAACGATGTAAAGCCTCTGGTTAATAATGCAAATGCGCTGCAAGGATATCAGAAAGTTTAGTGAATTTCTGTGGTATCCGGTCATACTTCGCGCTGCTTTGCCACACCCTGAACAAACGGGGTAACGTTACAATGACATTGACGCTAATAATGTAAAAAGGTTCTTTTTGATGGCCAATAATACCACTGGATTCACCCGAATTATCAAAGCTGCAGGTTATTCCTGGAAAGGTTTTCGCGCCGCATGGATTAATGAGGCGGCATTCCGTCAGGAAAGTATTGCTGTCCTGCTGGGCGTCGCCATCGCCTGCTGGCTGGATGTTGATGCAATTACCCGCGTGTTGTTGATTGGTTCTGTGATGCTGGTGATGATCGTTGAAATCCTCAACAGTGCGATTGAAGCGGTGGTTGATCGTATTGGTTCTGAGTACCACGAACTTTCCGGCCGGGCGAAAGATATGGGGTCGGCTGCGGTATTGCTGTCTATTTTTGTCGCTCTAATCACTTGGGGCATCCTGTTGTGGTCGCATTTGCGATAAGGCTTCCACAACTGCATAAATCTCCTGTTTTTTGTGCAGTTTGCGGTTCCAAAATCGCCTTTAGCTGTATATACTCACAGCATAACTGTATATACACCCAGGGGGCGTAATGAAAGCGTTAACGGCCAGGCAACAAGAGGTGTTTGATCTCATTAGAGATCACATCAGCCAGACAGGTATGCCACCGACGCGTGCGGAGATCGCGCAGCGTTTGGGGTTCCGTTCCCCAAACGCAGCTGAAGAACACCTGAAAGCGCTGGCGCGTAAAGGTGTGCTGGAAATTGTATCCGGCGCATCGCGCGGTATTCGACTGTTGCAGGAAGAAGAAGAAGGGTTACCGCTTGTGGGGCGCGTGGCAGCCGGTGAGCCACTTCTGGCGCAGCAGCACATCGAAGGCCACTATCAAGTCGATCCTTCACTGTTCAAACCGAACGCCGATTTTCTTCTGCGCGTTAGCGGTATGTCGATGAAAGATATCGGGATTATGGACGGTGATTTACTCGCTGTGCATAAAACCCAGGACGTGCGTAACGGCCAGGTTGTTGTTGCCCGTATTGATGACGAAGTTACGGTTAAGCGCCTGAAAAAGCAGGGAAACAAGGTTGAACTCCTGCCAGAAAACAGCGAATTCAAACCTATCGTTGTCGACCTGCGCGAACAAAACTTCACTATTGAAGGGCTGGCAGTAGGCGTCATCCGTAACGGTGAATGGCTGTAATTTTCTGTTGAATCCCTGTAGGCCGGATAAGACGATGACGTCGCCATCCGGCAACGTGCCCGGTAGCGCTGCGCTTGCCGGGCCTGCATCACATTATCCAGTACGTCTAACTTCTTCTCAGGCCCTCCTGTATGCCTTTCTTTACCTCTTCTGATAAAGCACTCTGGCACCTCGCCTTACCCATGATCTTTTCCAATATCACCGTTCCCCTGCTGGGACTGGTGGATACCGCGGTGATTGGTCATCTGGATAGTCCGGTCTATCTTGGCGGTGTTGCGGTTGGTGCTACGGCAACCAGTTTTCTTTTTATGCTGCTGCTTTTTTTGCGCATGAGCACCACCGGTCTTACCGCCCAGGCATTTGGTGCGAAAAATCCGCAGGCGCTGGCGCGCGCACTGGTGCAGCCGCTCATGCTGGCGCTGGGGGCGGGGTTGCTTATCGCACTGTTTCGTACGCCGATTATCGATCTGGCTCTGCACATTGTTGGCGGAAGTGAAGCGGTACTGGAGCAGGCCCGACGTTTCCTCGAAATTCGCTGGTTAAGCGCACCCGCCTCGCTGGCGAATCTGGTGCTACTCGGCTGGCTGCTTGGTGTTCAGTATGCGCGTGCGCCGGTTATCCTATTGATTGTCGGCAATATTCTCAACATTGTGCTTGATATATGGCTGGTGATGGGCCTGCATATGAACGTGCAGGGTGCGGCACTGGCAACGGTGATTGCTGAATATGCCACCTTGCTGATCGGCCTGATGATGGTGCGCAAAGTCCTGCATATGCGCGGAATTTCGCTGGCAATGCTGAAGCAGGCGTGGCGTGGCAACTTCCGCCGTTTGCTGGCGCTTAACCGTGACATCATGTTGCGCTCGCTGCTGCTGCAGCTCTGTTTTGGCGCTATCACGGTGCTGGGTGCGCGTCTGGGAGGCGATATCATTGCGGTTAATGCCGTTCTAATGACTCTGCTAACCTTTACCGCCTACGCGCTGGATGGATTTGCCTATGCCGTGGAAGCGCATTCGGGCCAGGCCTATGGGGCGCGAGATGGTAGCCAGTTGCAGGACGTCTGGCGGGCGGCCTGCCGACAGTCCGGTATTGTGGCTATTTTGTTTTCGCTGGCTTATGCCCTGTTTGGCGAGCAGATTGTTGCGCTGCTGACCTCGCTGCCGCAGATCCAACAGCTGGCCGATCGCTATCTTTTCTGGCAGGTGGTGTTACCGCTGGTGGGTGTCTGGTGTTATCTGCTCGACGGAATGTTTATTGGCGCGACGCGCGCGGCAGAAATGCGCAACAGTATGGCCGTTGCCGCCACAGGATTCGCATTAACGCTGCTGACTTTGCCGTGGCTGGGAAATCATGGCTTGTGGTTGGCGTTAACCGTTTTCCTGGCGTTGCGCGGGCTTTCACTGGCCTTTATCTGGCGACGTCACTGGCGTAATGGAACCTGGTTTGCCTGAGCGGGATGGTTAAAAATTCCGAATAGTAAATAAAACCCAGAATCACTGACTACACTTATTCTCACGTCCAGCAAAAACAGCATGTGTCTGGACATGGCACTCTCGCTATTCACAACCTAACGATGAGGACTTGATGATGAATAAAGACGAAGTCGGCGGCAACTGGAAGCAGTTTAAAGGTAAAGTGAAAGAGCAATGGGGCAAACTGACCGATGATGATATGACGGTCATTGAAGGTAAACGTGACCAACTGGTCGGTAAAGTCCAGGAGCGTTACGGTTACGCGAAAGATCAGGCGGAGAAAGAAGTTAACGATTGGGAAAAACGTAATGATTACCGCTGGTAATTAACCCTTCCCTCCTGAGAGTACAAGGATGTACGCTCTCCCGCTTACCTAGCGCCCAACTTTCTTCTTCACCTGAATCGTATGGTCATGCTGGCACTCGCCAGGATGGCGGCAAGATTCAACTTCCACACAGGCCGGACACAGCCCGTGGGCTTCAATAACGTTATGCCGCAGTGCAAAGCCCATTTTTGCCGCCAGCGTATGCATAATGTCTTCCACGCCTTCCGCACACTCTTCTTTTACCACGCCACAGCGGTCGCAAATGAACATTGCGGAACTGTGGGTTGGCTGATCGAACAGATGACAAAGCACATAGCTGTTGGTGGATTCCACCTTGTGCACGAAACCTTGTTCCAGCAGAAAATCGAGCGCACGATATACGGTAGGTGGCTTAGCCTGCGGCTCAGTTTCCCGCAACAGGTCGAGCAGGTCATAGGCGCTGATCGCACCTTCCTGCAGGCTCATCAGGCGCAGTACTTCGAGGCGTTGTGGCGTAAGCCGCACGTTGCGTTGCGCGCAGAGTTTTTCAGCTTGAGCCAATAACTCTTGCGTAGTGGTTTTGTCCATTTGGCGCCTCGATTTGCGTGGAAGGTTAATCCCTTACTTTAACATGTTCTGCTTAAAACGCCGAGATCCACCATGGTGTGCTATACCTGACGCATCGCAATACTGGAAAATAACCATGAAAAGACCCGATTGTATTCGCCACTGGCGTGAGGTTGAGGGGGCTGATGACTCCACTTATCCTGACAGCGATGAGCTATTTGCTATTGGCGCGCCGCTTGCCCGCAAGTTGGGGTTAGGACGACTCGGCATTCATCATGAACGCCTGCCGCCGGGTCGGCGCACGTCGTACCCGCACGCCGAAAGCGATGAGGAAGAATTTATCTACGTGCTGGAAGGTTATCCTGAGGCCTGGATTAACGGGTATTTATGGAAGCTGGAACCGGGTGACAGCGTCGGTTTCCCGGCAGGTACAGGCGTGTGCCATACCTTTATCAATAACACCAGTGAAGAGGTGCGCCTGTTAGTCGTGGGTGAGGCGAACAAAAAATACAACCGCATTTATTATCCGCTTAACCCGGTCTATGCCGCTACACGTGAGGATCGCTGGGTCGACCATCCGCCGCAGTTTTTTGGATCTCACGACGGAAAACCGGGGCGTAAATAGCTTTTGTTTAGGGTCAGGGGGAGTGAGCCGCGAGGATGTGGCTCACTATCGTAACGGTCTATGCTATAGTAGCGCCCCTTTTTTAACCGGATGCTTGAATATTCGCCATGCTGCCTGAATCTCAGTCTACCGCTTTTCCCGCTCATCGTTTTTCTATCGCGCCGATGCTCGATAGGACGGATTATACAGAGAAATAGCGGTGTCGTGTGTTTTATGGGGGCCTATTGGGGACCCGATGTTTTTAATTTAATACGCAACTCTTACCAGGCATTGCATGGCGGGAATAGGTATAATGGGGTCTTTCGCCGTTCCGCTTGAGAGGCTCTAATGCTCACTTTAGACGAGATAGGTCAATCTGTTCGTAACAACATTCAGTTAGTTATTGACCATGTGGGGTTGCCTCTCGCAGTTGGCCCGATCAGTGATGAGGATTACAAGATCCTCTGTGGTGGTTATGGCGAGCTTGAGTGGGACTATATGCTCGGTGCCTATGGTAATTCTGATGACAAGTATGAATTTTGCATCAAACTTGTTCAGCAAGGAGTAGTGCAGGGGATTCCTTCAGGGGCGGCAATTTGTGTTTATGGGGTTGAAGATAAAATCTTTCGCATCCATATTGTTGAAAGGTTCTCAAGGGAAGATGAATCACACCCACTAAAAGGGCGAATGGTTTTGCTCACACTAATGAGTGCCTTTGTTTTTTGTAAGGCTGTCGAGTGTGAGGTTGTTCAAATTGTTGAACCAGTTCCTGAGCTGCAGCCATTTTACGAGTCGTTCGGTTTTTGCATGGAAAAGTGTGGCTACGTGATGTCTACAGCCACAGATAATCTACAAGAGACATTTCTTAAATTCGCACAATAGGTGTAGACGCCGAGTGTCTACAGATTGTAGGATATCCATCCGGATTACCTTAAAGGTACATCTGGGACAGTCGTTATGTATTCTCACTACTAAAAACGATGTCACCAATCGGAGGAACCGATTGGCACAAGTTGGCTGGACAAGCTAGCTTTAACTAAGAGGTTAGAGGCGCCCTTATCGTCTCGGGAGTTTTCTATGAAAGATCAAAAAGCAACCAAGCCACAGGTTAAGTTCGACACAATGAAAGCATTCGCAGGTATGGGTGCTGCTGTTGAAGTTCTGATGAAGGCTGCTCCTAACGCGTTCACTCACGCTATTGTCTCTGGTAAAGAGCAGCAGGGTAAGCTTCGTCGTCGCAAGGCAGCATGATCATAGCTGGTGCTTTTTGAAAGCCCGCCATCTGGCGGGTTTTTCTTTTTTTATCGGTGCGGAACTCAACTATTTTTCTGTTTGTTCGTTCTGACTCTTTCCCATTCAATTCTGCCTTCTTCACGCCGCTGGTCTATATACTCAGCAAGATCCTGAATGTTGATGCAGCGCTTTGCTTTCTGCGATGTTCCTACACGATAAGTTGGGATAGGTAACTGACAGGCATTTGCTTTCGCTTCTGCTGTGTTAGGGCTCATACCGAAATACTTTTGGCATACAGCTGACAGCTCGATGTTAGGCGTGTTGAACTCAGCCATAAGTAAAAACAAAGTATTCATAGACGTTCTCCATACAACCTGGCTGCACCCAGGGAAAATTACAGGTCGCTGCTGGTGGCCGGAATCAACTTCTGCCAGATCGCGGACACGTATTTTGCTTGATGTCGCGCATCGGCCAGTGCGTTATGTGCAACCCCATCGAATGGCATATCTCGCTTTGGATCGAAACCCACCACTCTGCCTAATGTGACGATGGTTCTGACGTCGTGATCGTTCCAAAATTGCCACGGGCAAACCTGGCCGGCGCGCTCATATGCACCGCGCAATATAACGTTGTCGAAAGTAGCTCCATTGCCCCAAACTTTTAAATATTTTGGGTTATCAGAATGCCGATTAATGAAATGGCTCAGTTCAGATAGGGCAGACGATATCGGCATCGCATCATCAACACAGATTGCTGATCGTGCTTCTGAGCTTTGTCTTAACCACCACAGAATAGTGTCACCATCCGGCACCGCTCCCTGCTCCATAGCGCTTTCAAGATTAATAGCGGTGTAAAACTCCTGACCCAGTTCACCACTTTGCGGATCGAAGAATACGGCACCAATGGAGACGATAGGGGCATTCGGTTTTTTGCCCATGGATTCGAGGTCGATCATTAAATTGTTCACGTTATACATTCTCCTGCTGCGGTGCTGCTGCGAAATGTTCGACACCTTTAGCCCAAATAGCTTTGATGGTCGTCCATGTGACAGGAACGGTGATTTCAATTCTTCCGCTTCCGTCGCAGGTTTCGCAATCATCATCACCAAAACACTCTGGGCAGTTTATAAATTTCGTTTCTGAAAACTCACCGGACAGCACACTCTTTGCGCAGTTCTCAGCGGTTAGTTTCTTCGGCACCATCACCAAACCATCAGGAATTACCGGAGAGTTGCCAGCCTTCTTGATGTGCAGTCGTGGCTCACCGTCTTTCGGCTCAGGCCATTGGCGCTTCTTGTTCACCGCCAGCTTTTCTACCATCGCCAGGGTAATCTGCTCATCAGTGATACCGGCACGACGTTGCGCATCCCATAACAGGAATTGCATGTCAGCCCATTCGCTAAGGTCGCCTGGTTCAGTAGCAGCCTGGAGCGCTTCTTTGGAAAGGTGCTTCAACGGACCAACTGGACCGACATCGCCGAAAGTAGCCTGTGACCATGTTGCATGTTCACGGCGTACTTGTTCACGGGCAATCACTCCAGTAATCACCTTCACAGCATCAGCCATTGCGTAGCCGAGATTACCGCCGTCGCTTTGTGCTGCTGCTTTGCTGAGTATTTCGCTTATCTTGTGCAGGCGCTTGAGTGATACAGGACCGTGCGCAGGGTGGTTGTTAGTTGTCATGGGTTAGTCCGTCCAGTAAGTAAGTTCTTCCGCCAGGCGGTCATCTGCTTCGGCTTGGTTAGGGATATCAGCATCGGTTTCTATGCTGGCTCTGGCAAAATCACGAGCACAAGCTTTGCGGTGTTTACGATTGCCCATGCCCCATTCTGGATTTTTAAGCTCTTTGTTCCATGCCCGTAGCATGAGTTTCATTGGTGACTTTGACATCTCATTCCCCCTTCACGCCAATGCCAGCGGCGGTGTAGATTGCGAACCACGGCGTTGCGTATCCGCCAGAACGGTCATGTGGTCGCTCGCTACCAATAGATATTTGAATCTGCCCGTCACACTGCCTTAGATAGCCGTATGGCGTCCGCGCCTCCAGTTCTGCTTGCGATGCAGCGCGTTTTTGAGTGCGCCCTCACAGGCGTCTAATTCACCCTCTATCGTGTCCGCCAGCCAGTTAATCGCCACATCTGGATAAGCCAGAACATTTTCACCGGATACGCGTTCGAAAAGGCTGGTTAGTTGCCCTGTAAGTTCTGCTATGTGCTTCTCTGCGGCCTCAAGTAACGCTTGCTTATCACGCAGCGCTTCCTCCAGTTCAGCAACATGACATTCGCTATCAATGAGGTTGTTCTCTGCGGCCTCGAGCGCATCCAGCAGCGAAAGTGCTGTCTCTGGCCCAAAGTTAAGGTTGAAGGCATTTGCAGCATCAACATCACCGTCAACGTTCAGCAAAGCCTCATCAAATAGCTCATCGTTTGGCATCATCAGCAGACGCTGCATTGCCGGTAATGCTTTCTCTGCCGCTTCACGCAGCGCCTGTTTGTTGAGTGCTGTCATTGGGCTGCCTCCTGGTCATCGTTGATATATGGCGCTTCATTGGTGCAAATTTCTGCGGAGCAATTCGGGCAAAAACCGTCAAAGCTCTCCAGTTCGTTACTGAATATCCATTGTCCGCATTGCCAGCAACGCACTTCTCCGGGCTTCAGGTATTCACTCATAGCGCGGCTCCTTTGCGAAGTTGGGCGGCGAAAGCATTGGCGAAACGCTGTAAATCTGCTGTTACCATCACTTTGTAGCTGTCATCTCCAAGCTCATTCATCAGTTGATCAGCTTCAGCGGCCATCATCTCCACACCCTGAGCTCGCACTTCAGCCAGGAAAGCGTCTGTCGCTGGGGTTTTGACATCGCACATGAACTCAAGCGCATCGTTCCCATCAAGATTGCAGAACTCCCATGCAGACGAATAGAACTCGATACCAGGCCAGGTTGCGAGCTTATTCATTTTGTCATTCAGCGTTACATTCTCCACCGCCAGCTCCCTGCACTTGCTCTCGGTGGCTTCCAGTTCATCCAGCATCGCCAGAACGTCCGGGTCGCTAACATCGACGACAGTGACTCGGGACTCTTCATAATGGTCATCTGCGATACTGCGGCCTATGGCGTAGTGGCAACCTTTATCGTCGTAGGTTGCCCCCGTACACCCATAAGTGATGCGGCTGGCAGACATACGCTGTACTGTCATTTCTGCGCCGCAAATATGACATTTCGGTACCGGTTGCGGGGAGTAATACTCACGCAGTGCCTGTTTGTTAAGTGCGGTCATTGGACTGTTCCTTTTCTGGCTCTACTCAATAACTGGTTAAACATCATGGTTAGGCTGTTACTGCACCCAAATGGCATATCGTTAACACGGTATGTTGGAATGCCCTTGCGAACACCAGACTTCACGATCCTGCCAGTGGTAAAGAGTTGCGATAACGAACCAGCGATCGAAGCTGTTTTTTTGTTTAAACCCTTAGCTATTTCAGCGCTGGTGGCGTTGGGGTGAGCCTGGAGATATTCAAATACGGTCATGGCGTTTTACCTTTACGTTCCTGTTCCAGTTGCACCAGAGACTCTTTTAATGCTGCGAACGTAGCATCCAGTCTTGTGGCGACTTCGCGCATAAGCGGTGCATGCTTTGGTGGCAGTTCAGCAACGGAGGCAAAAGCCTCCGCAACGAGTTCTTTTACCTTCATGCGGCGCATTGGCGCAGCTCCGCCAGTTCGTTAAAGCGGTTCATGAACAGGCCATAGGCTTGACCAGGACGGAGAGGGATAACCTGAACGAGATCAGAGCAGGGAATACCTTCGAGAATTTCCCACTTCGAACCGTCATCGATTTCCAGATCACGGCGCTCGGTGGCTAACATGGTTAGATCGGCATATTTCACGACAGCAGCTTGTTCGAGAGAGATACCGAATTTAAAGCGGATAAGACCATCAACATAAGTTTCCATGCGTTGGTAGTCAGGTAACAGGGCTTTGAGCGGGGCAGGAATATCCTGGCAATATGCCTCCGCAGCGTCGTGCATCAGCGCTTCAAAGGCGAACTCTGGCGGAACAATCTGGCTTACAAGCACAGAGTGCTGGGCTACGCTGTAGAACTCTGGAAGATGCCCAGCGAATCGACAGATGTTGGAAAGAGCAGTCGCGATATCCTTAACATCGATATCGTCGATAGTGGCGGTCAGGTAGTTAAATTTTTTGCCGGATAATGTCTGAATGTAGCTCATGGTTTTCTCCATATTGGCGCGCTGCACCGCGCAGATTTTGGTTGCACGAATCCCTCGCCGGTTGGCGATAATTAATGGAATTACGCTTCAATAAATCCCCGCGGCGCCGGGGATTTAATGCAGAGCAATTAGGCTTTAAAGTTACCGATGAAAGTTTCCACTGATTCACCTTCGAACTTGCTGATCAGCAAATCGCGGAATTCGTTGGCGATCTCTTCTTCCTGGGCTTCAAGTTGGACGATGCGCAAAACAAAGCAGGGTTCATCGCTGGTCAGCAGGCTGTTACGCAAGTTAAAGCGGCGTTCGCCCAGACCTTCATACGGCACACATTTGAACTCAAACGCCACAGGCATTACGTCTTTGCTGCTTGCTTCAACGCTTTGCATCAGCGATTTTTTACCAGCGAAATCACCAGTTTCATGGTCCTGCTGTGTTGCTTGCTGAATAGTGATACGACGCACAGCCTGAGCCGCCTGTGAAATCTGCATCGTATTGCCATCAGCATCAAACGCCAGCAGGTAATCGCTCCAGTCTTCCAGCCATTCAGCGATTTGCTTTTGCTTCAGACGTTGACCATCGATCTGCAGTAACGCGCGGAACGGGGCGGTTTTCTTCAGGGTGATTGAAGCAACGTTATCGGCGTGACCGGGATTATCCAGGGTGCCGATGTTGAACACTGAACGGGCGGTCATATTGTCAGCGTCAATGAAGCAACGAGCTGGCTCACTGTCGCTGGCGTAACCTTTAGAATAACGTGCGAAGTCGTCAATACTGGTTGTGGTCATTGCGCCACGAAAGCGGAAACGCTCCAGAGAAAAGCGCTCGAGGCTTTCAACGCCAGTACCCTCTGGTAGTAATGCGGTCGGGCAAGCCAGGCCCTGAATATCATTCAGGTGATAACCGGAAAGAACCAGGTCTTTGACCTGCTTGAAGGTACCGCTGTCTAACTGAGACATAAAAATTCCTTATTAACTGATGATCAAAGTGGTATCAGTGAGTTTGTTGTTGCGGATCACTGAGCCGCTTTAAGCTTTCCATCCACCGCGCCAGTGATCCCGAACAGCTGACCCTGATCTTCCTGCAGGATGGTTAGCTTCCCGCCTTTGTTGACCCACATCGGGGTTTCGGTTGTGTCCTCTTCTGAGGCTTTACCACGCGGTGTTGGGGTGCTGTAGTTCAGCTTGTGCTTGATCTTGACGCGCTTCTCTTCAACGGAATTACCCATGCGCTCAAAATCAAATGTGAGGACTACTTTGCCTTTGTTGCCGTTGTTCAGAACGCCAAGCGCGGTGGTATTAAGTGCTGCCGCGATTTTGTTCATGAACACGCCGGCATCCAGTTCGCCAAGAAAATCTGGCACTACGGTCATGCGGTCATTACTCATAGTTTTACCCTCGTTAAGGCGGCTGCAACCGCCGAACTTTCTCCATACACAACAGAGAAGGGCACCTGCATTTGTAGGCGACTGCAACCGCCATCCTCTTGCACGGGTGGATTGGGTTATGAGCCCGTCGCCAGGTGATGCCCTTTTCTGTTGCGTAAAAAGGGCGGTACCGAGGTAGAACATTATCTTCGTCCCCCTTGCATAAGGTTGAAGACCCTGGTACCGCCAAGACTACACACAGCAATACTGGAACTACGGTTATCACGGTCCTAAGCGTGATTTGGTTGTGGTTGCTGGTGCTGAATTCCAGCTCAGTGGCGCGGTGTTTCAATATCGTAACCGCCCGTTCCATCCGCGTTCGATCAGTCCGTATGTTCGCTTAGAACGTTTCGCCTGCTTATCTTTTCTCAACCGTTTGACGGTCAGCCCCGCCATTTACCACAACGAAGAGAGCACTGCCGGTGTTCGAATCGAACGAACCTTTTCCCTGCCCAACCCTCCCAACTGAATGGGACTGTCTGGAATCGAACCAGCACTTATGCCTTGCTCGTCAATGCTCTCGTCGTTGTGCCCTGAAAAAGGCTGGCGGTTACCGGAAATACACGGGAAAACACCGGGCCGCCAGAACAGGGAGTTACTTGTTATTGCTTTAGCCTGCTTTTAACCACATCAGGCGCGGTGGTAGGTATCTTCGGGCGGGGCGCTGGCGACCAACCAGCTACAACCCCTACGGTATTTACACTCCACGCCGTGGGTTAACGGCTCCGTATCGTGGCTGAGTTTCTGTTGCTGGTGGTCAAGCCAGCTTCGCAACCCCTCCCGAAGACACCTGTCAGCGAATCATCCGGTTATTCATACGCCACCGGCGGCTACTTCGTGGGCGTCCTGCCTGTTCGCTGTTTCGTATAGGTACATTATGTACCTTGAGGGTACATTGTCAAGGATAAAAAAACCTGCCGAAGCAGGTTTGTGATGATGGGTTAAGGCTTATGCCTGTGCCGTCGTGGTTTTCCTGAGAAAACAACGGTGCCAATAATCGAGCAATTACCATTGATCCTAATATATGGCTCTGGCCAATTGGCGTTTAAAGCTTTAAGAAACTTTTCGCCACTATCTTCTATTAATCGTTTAAACGTCGTTTCGCCAGAATCATGCATTAAAGCAATAACATCATCGCCATGAGAAGCTGCAACCTCTGGATCTACAAAAATCATATCGCCAGGACGATACTCATCGATCATTGAATCACCAATGACGCGTAAGATATAAGTCATTGGCCCGCACGGAACGGGACAAGGATATGTTTCTACACTACTCAAATCTACCTCTGCATAACCAGCATCCGTCCATGCTCCGGCTTGCACCCAGGATATAACCGGGACCATCGTAATTGATCTATTAACGTCTGAAACGTCGGGTGATTTAGCAATGTTGGTAGTTTGATGTTCGGTATCTAGCCAACCTTGAGGCAAGTCAAAACATTTTTCGATATGCCTTGCCATAGCGTCACCAATACCTTTGGTGGCACCTTCACCCATAAACCGGCTGGTTTGTGTAGGTTCACGATCGATCATGTTAGCGAAGTAGCTATTACCCCCAACACCATCTCTCAATTTTCGGGCGTTTAATCGCCTGATTTCCTGGATAGTTTTCATCAGCAAATTAAACAATGTGTACCTCTATGGTACAAGTACCTTGTAGGTTCATTTCTTTCGTGTAATATGTACACAGGAGGTACATATTATGAAAGAGTATTGGGACTCTTTAACTAAAGAGCAGCAAGGCGAATTAGCTGGAAGCGTAGGTTCCACGCCTGGCTACCTGCGTTTAGTTTTCAATGGCTACAAAAAGGCAGGTTTTTCCTTGGCTAAAAAGCTGGAGGAAACAACTGCTGGGATTATCAGCAAATCTGATCTTCGTCCTGACATTTACCCTAAACAGTAGCAGACGAGCTGATTTTTATAACCACAGAATTAAGGGGTTAACCGTGGGTAACGAACCTATTTGGAAAGTCGAACGTCAGCCAGCCTGGCTGGTGGCGGCGATAAAAAAAACGATCACCGATCTACCTGGTGGTTATGCCGAGGCGGCGGAATGGTTGGGCGTGACAGAGAACGCATTGTTTAACCGCCTTCGTGTTGACGGCGATCAGATCTTCCCGCTGGGCTGGGCAATGGTTTTACAACGTGCTGGTGGTTCAACTCATATCGCTGATGCCGTTGCGCGCCATTCTCAGGGCGTATTTGTACCGCTGGCAGATGTTGATGATCTGGATAACGCCGATATCAACCAGCGCCTGATGGAGTCCATCGAATGGATAGGCCGTCATTCTAATTTTGTACGTAAAGCCACGGCTGATGGGGTGATTGACGCAGATGAGCGCGCTCAGATTGAGGAAAACAGCTATCAGGTTATTGCGAAGTTCCAGGAGCACGTAGCGCTTCTTTATCGAGTTTTTTGTGTCGCTGAAAAGAGTGACGCCCGCGAGTGTGCAGCTCCGGGCGCCTTGGCGAACAACTCTTCGAGTATGGAGAAATAATCCGCATGAGCAGTTTAACGGCTTTTAACCGTCTACCGCAACTCAGGATGATCCAGGTTTCGGGTACTCCGTTGTTTCGGTATGAACGCAGATTATCAAACCGCTGGGTTCCGTGTAACCACAGTAGGGCGGTTTCAATTGTGGGGGTCTACAACCGGAGGGCAAAACGCCTGTGCGCGAACTTAACCGAAGGTTCAAAGACCACCGCGGAGTGCCAGTCCGTGTTATCCGCTGGGAGCCAGAAACACAGCGCGTTATCTATCTGCGTGATGGCTACCCACACGAATGCTTCAGCCCACTTGAGCATTTCAGGCAAAAGTTCAGGGAGATAATGGGCGACCATGAGCCAGATATTTGAAATCGTTCAATCGTTGTCGGGACAAAGGAATTGCATCACCATTCCGGTCCCGTACCTCGACTATTTCTCAGGTGATCAGCAGGCGCATGCTTTAGGTGCTGTGCTAAACCAGCTTGTGTTCTGGTCTGGTAAATCAGATTTGAATGATGGTTGGTTTTACAAAGAGCACAGCGAGCTGGCAGCGGAGATTCGCGGTGTGAGTGAAGATCAGGTGCAGCGCCTGGTAAACAAGATTTGTACCCGCTGGTTACCAGGGGTTGTAGAGAAGACCCAGCGACAGGTAAATGGCACTAAAAAGACGCATTACCGTATCAATGGCGAAGCGCTAATCAATGTTTTATTCCCGGCAACGCTGGATTCCGCAGAATCGCGGAACGGGAAACGCGAAGTCGCGGAACCTATTCCGCAGAATCACGGAACCGAAACCGCAGAATCGCGGAACCATAACCGCGAAGTCGCGGAACCTATTCTCTATACAGATCATTACTCAGATCACCACAAACAGATCAGTAACCCTTCTTGTCCGGAAGCTTCGCAACCGGACGCTGAAAGCTCATCTCCTGTTGAACAGTTTCTTGCTAAACATCCTGAAGCAGTGACCTGGAATGTACCGAAGCGGCAGTGGGGCAGTCAGGATGATTTGACTTGTGCGGAATACCTATGGGGAAAAATCATCGCGATGTACGAGCAGGCCGCTGAAAGTGACGGTGAAATAGTACGACCTAAAGAGCCTAATTGGGCATCCTGGGCAAACGAAGTGCGCCTGATGGTGGCGCAGGACGGCAGAACGCATAAGCAAATTTGCGCACTCTTCAAACGAGCTAATCAGGATTCCTTCTGGTGCAAAAACGTTCTCAGCCCTTCAAAACTTCGCGAAAAGTGGGACGAATTAAGTCTGAAGCTTTCCGTGTCCATGAAACAGCCTACAGGTGATTCACCAGTAGCACGGGCCAGTTATCAGACAGTTGATTACTCACTGCCAGAAAATTCGGGGTTCCGCTCATGATGCCAAATAAATATTGCCAGGCGCTGGCAGCACTGCGTTGCAAACCTGTCCACGAATTGAAAGAAGTTGGCGATCAGTGGCGAACACCAGATCTGCTTTTTTGGGGCATCAATGCGATGTTCGGCCCCCTGACGCTGGATCTGTTTGCTGACGACGATAACGCGAAGTGCCCTGTCTGGTACACCGCCGAAGATAACGCGCTGGTGAAAGATTGGGCGGAAATGCTGGAGTCAATCGGCGGGGCCGCATTCGGTAATCCACCCTATAGCCGCTCTCATTATCACGAGAAGCAGGCGATCACCGGCATGACCCACATCATGGATCACACAATGGAGATGCGTGAAAAGGGTGGGCGTTATGTGTTCCTCATTAAAGCGGCGACAAGTGAAACATGGTGGCCGGAAGACGCCGATCACATCATGTTTATTCGCGGTCGTATTGGCTTCGATCTCCCTGTGTGGTTTGTTCCTGCCGACGATAAGCAGAAACCCACAGGTGCTTTCTTTGCTGGTGCAATCGCTTTGTTCGATAAGACCTGGCGCGGCGAGCGTTTCAGCTACATCAGCCGTACCGATCTGGAGGAAAAAGGGAAGGCGTTTATGTCACTGGTCGAATTTGCCGCGGGAAAGGTTCAGCCACCAGCCACCATGGTGCCAGAGCAAGAAGAACCCATTGTAGCGCCAGCAGTATTACCTGATGTGGATTCGCGTATCTGGCCGCTTGAGGTTGGTCTGGTGTTCAACCAAGTTGAGGGGGCGGATTCTCTGGACGCATCGCAGCAGAACAAGCTGAAAGCGAACATTAACCAGCTGTGGCTTGAGCGTATGCCAACCAGCGAAATCATTACTACTGCTGGTGGACTGGTCAGCAGCATGCAGGGGGTAACCCATGCGTGAGATTATCGTAGATAACTTTGCTGGTGGCGGTGGCGCATCAACGGGTATTGAACTGGCGATCGGGC
>OBHX01001240.1_pt1 | contig 22563 bp, 23 predicted proteins | sample 1519331 | NCBI WGS metagenome assembly OBHX01 (sample SAMEA2602897, study PRJEB22501) | metagenome
ATGGCGAATGTGGCGAAGTGGTTAACGCACCGGATTGTGGCTCCGGCATTCGTGGGTTCGATTCCCATCATTCGCCCTTTTTATTCTTGGGGTATAGCCAAGCGGTAAGGCAAGGGACTTTGACTCCCTCATGCGTTGGTTCGAATCCAGCTACCCCAGTTATTCTTTTAATTTGCCGGCGTGGCGGAATTGGCAGACGCGCTGGACTCAAAATCCAGTGTCCGTTGAGGACGTGCCGGTTCGACCCCGGCCGCCGGTATTACGAAAAACCTTGAAATTTAATTTCAAGGTTTTTTATTTTATTTAAATACTATTTTATAAACCCATAGATCAGTATAGGAACAGTAAAGTTTATTAGGTTTGAAAAATTTTTTTGTATAGAAAAAAGAACCTGTATTAAAAAATAATAATATTTTCTACTAAAATATATTGAAATAAAATTTCATAATTATATAATTAATTATGAACATTCTTTGCTTCATCATGCAGTGAATGCTTTCTATTTTATTGAAAAGGAGTGGTTTTAGTGGAAAAGCTGATGAAATGGGTTGAGGAAAAACTTGTCCCACCAATGGCAAAAATTGGTACACAGCGACATTTATTGGCAATTCGTAATGGGGTTGTTTCAACACTGTCATTGATTTTGATTGGTACATTTTTTATGGTTTTCATCAATTTACCGTTTCCTGGGTGGAATGAATTTATTGCCCCTTATTCGGCAACGATCGTTTTACCTTTCAGGATTACGATGGGATTAATGGCTATTTACGCAACTTTTGTTATGGGTTCGGATCTAGCTAAATCATATGGGTTGGATAGTGTGACGGGTGGTATATTATCACTAGGGACGTTCTTTATGTTACAAGTTCCTGTAAACGTTTTAACACCTGAAGAGGCACCTCTTGGCTGGGTCTTACCGATGAGTTCTTTAGGAGCATCTGGGATGTTTGCCGGGATCCTATCCATGATTTTTGCAGTGGAAGTGTATCGTTTCTTTAAAAAGCGTAATATTACTATCAAAATGCCAGAACAAGTACCACCTGCTGTTGCCCGTAGTTTTGAGGCATTGATTCCTGGTGCAGTGATTTTAACAACGACTTGGTTGATTCGAAGCGTCGCGGGCTTTGATGTAAACGCTGCCTTGTTATCGTTATTCGAGCCTTTAACCAATATTTTAGGGAATAATCTGCTTGGTGTTTTATTACCGATGTTTTTGATCCATTTGTTGTGGTCATTTGGGATCCATGGCATGAGTATCGTAGGGGCTGTCGTTCGTCCAATGTGGCTGATTATGTTGGATGAGAATGCGAAGGCGTTAGCAGATGGTACAGCTGCTACCAAATTGCCTTATATTGCTCCTGAACAGTTTTATCAATGGACAGTTACGATTGGCGGTGCAGGAGCCACGATTGTGGTATCAGTTTTGTTTTTATTCTTTTGTAAATCAAAATTCTTAAAAGAAGTTGGTCGCTTTTCCATTATTCCTGGTATCTTCAATATCAATGAGCCGATGATTTTTGGAGCTCCTATGATGTTGAATCCTTACATGTTCATTCCATTCAACTTAGTTCCTTTAGTTTTGACTATTGTCAGCTATTTTGCAGTTAAATTAGAAATGGTCAATGGATTTACTGTGTTGCCAACATGGACATTACCAGCACCAATCGGCGGCTATCTCTCAGCAGGAAATGACTGGCGTGTGGTTGTTTTGATCGTGATCAACACACTGATAGCATTTATCATCTATTATCCATTTGTAAAAGCTTATGATAAAAAGATGTTGTCAGATGAACAAAATAATAGTGGAGATAACGAAATACAAACTGCTTAAGTCTGATTTCAGAGGTGGAAAACAATGTATTGGCTGATTTTATTTTTTGTTTTTATCTTTTTATTAACGATAAGCCAACTTATGTTGAATATGCTGGCTATGCGTCACGTTCACATCAATCGTTGGGTTTGGGCTCTGGCATCATTTTTGATTGTGATTCTTCCAAAGATCATTTTACCGCAGATGAATGTTTTATTATCATGGGGTACATATATACTTTGTGGAATTTTTGCTATCAATTTTATGATCGAGCAGCATAGGTGGTTTGTCACATCGAAGCTTTAATCGAAGTTTTAAATGTTCCAAAAGCAGGCTTGTAAATGCAAGCTTGCTTTTTTACCGTTGTATCAAGAACAATAGACCATACTCCATACTAACTGAGTCGTTTCTTTTCTTTCCGTTCTGCCATTGATGTTTTTTTATATAAAGTTTATGATTGCTTTAACCGATTTGGCAGAAAGAAGGAGATAAAAATGAGCGATTTATCAACAATGGATTTAGAATTAGTGGATGCTGCAACCGAAGTCATTAAATCAAATATTGATTTGGTGTCTTTCAATCATACAGTAGGAGCTGCAGTACGTTGCACAAACGGTAATGTGTATACTGGTGTGAATGTTTATTCGAATCATGGGGCATGTGCAGAAATCATTGCGTTAGGGACAGCAATCAGTCGTGGTGAACGTGATTTTGAGTGTATCGTAGCTGTGGGTGGAGATCATTCTGACATGATCTATTCTCCATGTGGGAATTGCCGACAGTTTATATTGGAGTATGCACCTGATTGTGAGATCATTGTCTCAACAGAAGAGGGGGCTAAAAAAATCAAAATTACGGATCTCATTCCATATGCTTACCACAGATCAGAATGATTTTTATACAAACAGATTCTCTTTTTATTTTCAATCAACAGAAGGTTTAATGATGTTGGATGAATGATTATCGGTATACAAGGAGATGCAGTATCATGGGGAAGCTAGTCATATTAAGAGGAAATTCAGCAAGTGGGAAAACAATGACAGCTAAAGCTATTCAAAATCATTTTCCTATGGGGAAGGTGATGCGAATCTCTCAAGATGAAGTGAGAAGAGGAATGTTGAATGTCAAAGATAAAATAGGAAATCCTACACCAGATTTGATCCGTCAGTTGGCAGAATTTGGAAAAGACAGATTTGATTTAGTCCTTGTTGAGGGGATCATGAGCACAAAAATCTACAAAGCGATGCTTATGGACCTGTATGAGAGCTTTCAAGGAAATGTATTTGCTTATTATTACGATCTTTCTTTTGAAGAAACGCTGAGACGTCACAGCCAGAGAAAGATGTCAAAAGAATTTGGTGCAGAACAAATGGCGGATTGGTGGTTGGAGCATGATATACTTGGATTGCCTAATGAGAAGATACTGACTGCCGAATTAAGTCAACAAGAAATGATAGAGAAAATACTTCAGGAGATTGATCTGCAGGTAGACAGTTGATTTTTTATCAAGAAATAATTGGTGATAAAAATTAAAATTTTTATTCTGTTCTAAACAATTATGGTTGTTTAGAACTTTTTTTTGTGTATGATATAAAGGAGAAATAATTTTTTAAAGGGAAGGAAATTGTTTTGATAAAAGTAGATGGAGCATTACTGAAAGAATACCGAAAGAAAAAGGGGTTAACCCAAGTACAATTAGCAGAAGGTATTTGCGAACAGGCAACTGTCAGCAATATCGAAAACAAGAATATGTCACCAGGTATCAACATCCTAAGTGCGCTTTGCAAAAAGTTGAATGTCGAGATCTCCGATATATTAGTGGAAACAGAAGAAGACAAGATCAGAAAAAAATTAAGTGAGATTCAATCGTTGAATGCTGTATCGAAGTACAAAGAATCTTATGAAATTTTACAAACGATTGATCAGAAAAAAGTAAGCAATTCTGATCTTTTAAACCAAATCTTGTTTTATCAAGGACTGCTTGATCATCTTTATGCAAAAAAAGAAGATGCAGCATTGTTTTATTTCAATCAAGTGTTGGAACAAACGACCGAAACAGATATCCATCACTTACAAGCAGCTGCAAATGTGGCCATGATCTATTTGGCAAAAGGAGAATTAGACTTTGCAAAAGTGTATGTGGAACGTACGCTTAAAATCTTGAATGATACTGATTTTGATAATCTGATGGTCTGTGCCGTATATTATAATATCGCTACCTATTACAGCAAAATCGAGAACTATGAAAAAGCAATCCAGTTGTGCGAGAAGGGGATCGAATACAATAAGAAACATAAATCGACCCATTCATTGGAATACTTGCTTTATGAAATTGCTTTTTGCCATAAGCAACTAGGAGAAGACGATTATTTAGAAAGATATATGGATGCCAAAAAAGTAGCATGTTTCAACGGGAATGATCACGCGGTGAAAGTGATCGAAAACGACCTTAAATAAAGAGGTCATGACAAAAGTGTATAACTTTAAGAACACCGTTGATTCGAAAAAAAAGAGATGTGACAAAAACTTTTGTCACATCTCTTTTATTATGGCTTAATTTCGATTGCAGCCGCCGCTTCAAAACTTTTCAACATACGATCTAGTCCATCTACTAATTTCGATTTCGGACAGCCGATATTCAATCGTAAAAATTGATGACCGTTTCCGCCGTAAATCGATCCATCCATAATCGCCACTTTGCCTACAGAAATCAGCTTCTCTCTTAAAAGAGGAATAGCTGATACAGCTTTGGATATATCCAGCCACATCAAATAGGTTGCTTCAAGATCGACAACTTTTACATCTGGCAGTTTTTCCTGGATAAATGCTTTTACATACCGCTGATTGCTTTCAAGATAATGATTCAGTTCATCCACCCAATGACTGCAATACCGATAGGCACTCATTGTCGCTAACATACCGAAAATATTGGTAGAAGATAACCCATCCGCATTTTTTAACTTCCTTTGAAAATGCTCACGTAACCCAAGATTCGGTATCAACGCATAGGCAAATGTCAATCCAGGGAAGTTAAATGTTTTTGTACCGCTGGTGACAATCGCCACTTGTTCATAATTGAAGCGTGTGATAGGTATATGCGTTTGTCCTCGTCCTAAAATGTCCATGTGTATCTCATCAGATAATAAAAATATAGAATACTGACGGCACAATGCCACGATTTTTTCTAATTCCCATTGTTTCCATACTCTACCGGTTGGATTGTGGGGAGAGCAGAGAAGTAGTACTTTGTTTTCTGGCCTGGCTAATTTCTCTTCTAAATCCGTAAAATCGATCCGGTACTGATTTTCTTCATAGATCAAAGGATTCTCGACTAGAAGTCGGTCATTGTCTTGGATGACTTTAAAAAAAGCATCATAAGCTGGCGTTTGTAAAACCACTCCTTCCCCTTTTTTAGTAAGCATTTGAATAAGGGTAGATACTGCATAGATAACTGTTGGAGTGTACATGATCCATTCTTCTTCCAGTAGTGTGTCAAAACGGGATTGATACCACTGTTTAATTGCTTCTTTTAATTCATGATGATTCCAGCGGGTATAGCCAAATACTGGATGGTTCATTCTTTCTTTCAAAGTTTCAAGTACTTCTTCGGGGACCATAAAATCTGTATCAGAAATCGTAAAAGGGAGTAAATCAGCTTCTCCAAATCGGTCTTCAACGTAGTCCCACTGTGTACAGTACGTTCCTTTTCTATTTATAGCGGTATCAAATGTCACAAATTTCACCTTCTATCTTTTTATCCTAAAATCGTATCAAGCTGATTGCGAACAGTTGTGACTTTTGTTCCGATAATCACTTGGACGTTTTGATGATCGAGATGGACCACACCTAATGCTCCTAGTTGTTTTAACTTTTCATCATCTACGATATCTGCATCTGCTAAAACTAAACGTAAACGTGTAATACAATTATCTAAAGATTGGATGTTTTCTTGACCGCCAAGTGCTGCTAAAATTCCTTTTGCATCGTATCCGCCTGTTTTATGAAAGTTCACTTCTTGATCGGTATATTCTGTTTCATCCACTGTCTTGTCACGCCCAGGTGTTTTTAAATCCAATTTTATGATTACTGTTTTGAAGACAATATAGTAAATACCGAACCACAAAGCACCGATTATTAATACCCACCACCATTTTGTGTCATTACCTTGGAGTAGACCAAAAATCACAAAATCTAAGATTCCACCATCTGTATTCCCGATTACTACACCTAATAATGCCATGACCATAAAACCTAGACCAGTCATGACGACATGGAAGAGCCATAATAACGGACTAATGAATAAAAATAAAAATTCGATTGGTTCTGTGATTCCGGTCACAGCTGTCGCAATCACACCTGAAATCAACAATCCTTTGATTTTATGTCGATTTTGTGGTGCTGCGGTACGATACATAGCTAATGCTGCTGCAGGCAGTCCAAAAATAAATGTAGGCATTTTTCCCTGTGATAAAAAGGCAGTTGCACTTGGCGAAATAGGCAAATTGTTTTGCAATTCTGCATAAAAGATATTCAGTGCACCAAATACTTCTTTCCCATCTATAATCGCCGAACCACCAGCTTCAGTAAAGCGTATCATCGAAACTAGAATATGATGAAGCCCGAATGGAAGAAGCAGTCGTTCCCCTGAGCCGAATAAGAAGGGACCAAATATTCCTGAACGTTGGATTAGCTGGCCGATAGCCATAATGACCATAGCGAATAAAGGCCAAATCAAGGGGATGATCAAACCAACAACCCCTAAAACTAGAGAAGTGATAATCGGTACAAAACGAGCCCCTGAGAAGAAGGCGAAACTATCTGGTAACTGAACAGTATAAAACCTGTTATGCAACTTATAAACGATGATTCCAGCAATGATCCCTCCAAGAACACCCATTTCGATCGTCTGGATACCAAAAACCATTCCTTGTCCAGCTTCTCGCAAGTGGTCGGCATCAACTAAACGATTTGTCAGGACTAAGTAAAAATTGATGGCTAAATTCATGACAGTGTAACCGACGAATCCAGAGAAAGCGGCCACACCTTTTTCCTTACGAACTAATCCTAATGGAATGGCCATGGCAAACATGACTGGCAAGTAGGTAAAGGCAAAACCGCCAATAGCAGACATGAATTGGAACACTGCTTTAACTGCTGGATATCCTAAAAACGGTAAAGTCTGAATCATTGATTCACTGGAAAATGAACTACCTAACCCTAAAAGAATACCCATGAAAGCCAACAAAGCAACCGGCAACATAAAAGTCTTTCCCAACCCTTGAAAGAACTCCCAAAAGGTCGATTTCTTTTTCTTTGTATCCATTTTTCTTCCTCCATCTCTTAGTAGTTTTAAGATCTTAAAAAAATGATTGCGTTTTCATTGATAGGTTTATTATAGCTAACTAAAGGAAATAAAAAAGAGGAGACAGATATTCTGTATCCTCATACATGATTGAGTAAGCTGTTTCACTAGAAATAGCAACAAATTATAGCTAATTGTTTTTCATTTGGTCTGCATACATCAAGAGTACTGTATCAAATAAACAAATCACAGAAATTCTTGAACTTAAATCGACACTGTGGTGATAGCGAGTCGTTCCCTTTGCATATAAGGAAATCGTCGATAATTTTTCCAAGTTACTTCCCTTGGTTGAAATAATGCTGATGATAGGGACTTGTTGTCTTTGAGCAATCTGGGCATAGGAGAGGATGCCTTTTGTTTCTCCTGTGAAACTGACGAAAATAGCTAAGTCTTCCTGATTTAAATTACTTACAGCTGCTTCTTGTTCATCCCAGTCTGAACGAGCAAAAGCTTTTTTTCCTAAAAAAGTCAGTTTTCGAGCAAAATCTGTACAAATAGGGAAGCTTCCTCCTAATCCAAAAACTTCAATAGTATTCGATTGATGGATCAATGTCATCATTTGTTTGGCCTTTTCTTCGCTCATTTGATGGAACGTTTTTGTAACATTTGAAGTGATCTGGTTCGTGATTGTTTGAAAGCTTCGGCTATTTCCTTCCTGTTCCTCTACATGGATGGATTGATCGATGGCGTATTTCAACTCTTTAAAACCTTGATAACCTAAATGTTTAGCCGTTCTGGAGATAGTAGCAGTTGAGACAAATAAATCATCAGATACTTCATAAATCGTTTTTGTTCCAATATCAGACAAATGGAGCAATATATAATCCAATATTTCATTTTCGATTTTACTTAACGAGGAACGCTTCTTTTCTAGTAAAGCAATCAAACTATTGCTTAACATGGATGGTACTCCTTTCAATATTTAACAAAAATAGCATTCGTAACCAAATATCTCTGTTGAGTTTAGATAATAATCTAACTTATTATATAGCGCTTTCACAAAAATGTATATATAATAAAAGTTAGTAAAATACTGGGATGATCTAAAGACAAAAGAGAGGAAGATAACCAATGAAACTTAACAAGTCCATGATTGCTGAACAAAGTCCAAAGAAGATCTTTCTTTTCGATATGACATTCAGTTTGATTTCTTCTGATGGACTTTTGCAAACGCAACGTTTAGAAAGAAAATTGACACATTTCTTTCAAAAAGAGCAAAAAAATGTGTCAGTCAAAGTATATGATTCTAGCCAAATAGATAAAGAAGCAAAGAGAGCAGACATCTTATTGCTCACTCCTTTACTTGGATACGCAAAAGATAAAATAGAAAGTCAGTTCCCTGAAATACCTGTTTTCGTAATATCTAAGGAAGAATACGGAACTTTGGATGTGGAGAAAATAGTTAGTAAAATGGATGATTAAATCAAATTTTGATTGTTCCTCCATTTTAGCGTTTTAAGAAGTCTCTGCTATGTTCAAATGATAATTTTGAATGTAGCAGAGTTTTTTTACGCAAACAAACATAATTCTTAAAATGAATCTACTTGGATGATTTTTGTCCCCATATTTTTGATTTCGTCTAATAATTTTTCAGAGCAAAATTTATCAGTGATCAAATAATCAAAGACTGAAATATCAGCAATCTTGAACTTTGATGTCAGTCCGATTTTTCGATGATCAGCAACTAGAATCTTACATTTGATTGTCTGGTTGATCATCATTTCGTTGATTGTTGATTCATTCAATATTTTCGTTGTGACCCCATGTGCGACATCGACTCCGCTGCAACCAATGATACAAATGTCTGCATTGATTGAAGAAATCGTATTTAATGCGATATCGCCCACCAGTGCTTCTTTTGGAAAGCGCATCTCTCCGCCAGTTAAAATATAACTGCAATTATCTTTGTGAGGAGAATAGTTGATTTTTACGTTGTTTGTAACGACGGTCAAATGGTTAGATTGAAGAAAATCCAGTGTTTTCAATGCAGTCGAACTAGAATTAATAAACAATGTATCATAATCGCTAATGTATTTACTAGCTTCTCTGGCAATCGCTTGTTTAATCCTTTCAGGACCAGATTGATCAAAATCAGTCTGGTTTTTGTAATTATAAGAACAATAACCGTAATTGCGGATGATCTCGTTTTTTTCTTCTAATAAATTTAAATCTCTGCGTATCGTACTAATAGATACATCCAGAGATTCAGCTAATTCAAAAGTTGACAATTGTTCGGTTTGCTGAAGTAGTTCCAAAATATCTTTTTGCCGTTTTTCAATATTGACAAGTGAGTTTTTCATGACTGTTGCCTCCTGAAGGTCATCTTGATCCATGGATTTATTTGATTAGTTGTTCATTTAAATATTCATATCTGTCTTTATTATACTGAAACGATCATTAATCTTTAAAAGAAAATCATATAAAAGACAAACAGTCATATAAAAGGGTTTTCATGCATGCGGTTACGCATTAAGATTTACTTGTAAGTCGTAAGAATGATATGGGGGGAGCAAGCAAATGAGCAAAACGGTGAATGAAGTGACAAAAGAAAAGTGGATATTAGAAACATTTCCAGAATGGGGTACGTATTTGAACGAGGAAATCGAATCAGAGGTAGTGGAACCTGGAACTTTTGCTATGTGGTGGCTAGGCTGTACGGGCATTTGGCTGAAAAGTCATGAAGGAACGAATATCTTATGTGATCTATGGTGTGGAACGGGAAAACGCAGTCATGGAAATGGCATGATGAAAAAAGGGCATCAGATGATGCGTATGAGCGGTGTTCAAAAGATGCAGCCTAACTTACGGACTCAGCCTTTCGTAATCGATCCTTTTGAAATAAAAAATGTAGACGCTTTAATCGTCACACACATCCATTCCGATCATCTAGATATCCACACAGCTGCAGCCGTTCATCAAAATTGTCCTGAAGCAATATTCATTGGACCAAAAGAAGTGGTTCGCACGTGGCAAAAATGGGGGATCCCTGAAGAAAAAACGATTATCGTGAAACCAGGTGATGCGGTCAAAATCAAAGATATCAATGTAGTAGCTTTAGAAGCGTTTGATCGGACAGCGTTGGTTACTTGTGGAGATCCGGAAGAAGTATTGAAAGGAAAAATGCCTCAGGAGATGGATCAAATAGCAGTAAATTATTTATTCGAAACATCAGGAGGTACTCTTTATCACGCAGGAGATTCACATTATTCCAATTTATTTGCCAAACATGGCAATGACCACAAAATCGATGTCTGCTTAGGAGCCTACGGTGAAAACCCACGAGGGATAACAGACAAAGTTACTTCTGTTGATATGCTGCGCATGGCGGAGTCATTGAATGCAAAAGTAGTGATTCCTGTCCACTACGATATTTGGTCTAATTTTATGGCTGATCCTAAAGAGATTACTGAAATTTGGAAATTCAAGAAGGATCGCTTACAGTATGGGTTTAAACCTTATATCTGGCAAGTAGGCGGGAAATTCATCTATCCGACAAACAAAGATGATCTTGAGTTTAATTTTTATCGCGGATTTGAAGATGTCTTCTCGATTGAAAATGATACACCGTTTCCGTCGTTTTTATAAGAAAGAAGGGAAGTTTCTTGCTGAAATACTTTTTTGACCATCAATTGATCCATTACCCAGATAAAGAAATCACGGATTGGCGTGAAGCTATCGCCGAAAGCTGTCGTGTATTGATTGATAAGAACATCATTGATCAAACGTATGTTGAAGAAATCATTCATTGTGTAGAAAAATATGGACCTTATATTGTGATTGCACCTCAAGTAGCCATGCCGCATTCTTCAGAAAAAAGTGAGGGAGTTTTTGGAACGGCTATTTCATTTACCAAGTTGAAGCAGCCAGTCCGTTTTGAAAGTGAAGGGGAGAATGAGGAGAAAACGGCCAGTTTGTTTTTTACACTCGCAGCAAAAAATCCAGAAGAACACCTAGAAAATATCCAAAAATTATCCGAATTATTAATGACAGATGGATTGGTTGAGCGTCTCATCTCTACGAACTCCATCGATGATTACCAAGTTGTGATGGCGGAATATAATTAATTGATAGAGGAGAAAAAAGATGGGGGAATTTTTGTTAAGCATTTGGACGTATTTTGCAACAAATATCTTGACGCAGCCAGCGTACCTGATTGGTTTTATCGTGTTATTAGGCTATATTTTGCTGAAACGCCCACTTCATGAATGCATCGCTGGATTCTTAAAGGCAACGGTTGGCTACTTTATTTTGACTGTTGGCTCTGGTGGTTTGGTCAACAATTTTCGACCAATCTTGGTTGGACTGAAAGAACGGTTTAATCTGGATGCCATGGTTACAGATCCTTATTTTGGACAAAATGCTGTGGATGCTGGATTAATGGAGACATTTGGCCGTACCTTTGGAGATGTGATGATTCTATTACTGATTGCATTTGTTTTAAATATTTTGTTAGTTCGTTTTCAGAAATATACGAAACTGCGATTCGTTTTCACGACCGGAAATGTTCAGGTCCAGCAAGCAGCGACCGCTTTTTGGATTTTACTGTTTTGCTTTCCTGATCTAGGCAGGATACAAGTATTGATATTTATGGGATTGATTTTAGGGTGTTATTGGGCAGTAGCTTCTAACTTAACAGTAGGGATCACGCAGGAATTGACAGAAGGTGCCGGATTTGCGGTGGCACATCAGCAAATGTTCGGAATCTTTATTTTTGCTAAGCTAGCTGAATGGATGAAAAAGCGGGATGAAAAGAAAAATCGATTGATCAAGCAAGACAAGAAAATCGAAGATATCAAATTACCAGGATTCCTATCGATATTTAATGAGAATATGGTTGCTACTTCGTTGCTCATGCTATTTTTCTTTGGGATCATTCTGCTTGTACTAGGCAAAGATTATTTGATTCAAGCACAATTCATGAAAGAGGGGCAGAGTTTCTTATTCTACATTATGACGACTTCCTTGAATTTTGCGGTATATCTGGCAATCTTGCAATTAGGTGTTCGGACTTTCGTCGATGAACTAACTCAATCTTTTCAAGGAATCTCAAACACGATTTTACCAGGAGCTGTTCCAGGAATTGATGTAGCCGCTACTTTTGGCTTTGGTTCGCCAAATGCGGTAACGATTGGATTTTTGTTTGGTGCTTTGGGCCAGTTTTTGATGATTGGTTTACTGATTTTATTGAAATCACCAACGATCGTCATAGCCGGTTTCATTCCATTGTTCTTTGATAATGCTGTTATAGCAGTTTATGCCAATAACCGAGGTGGATTCAAAGCTGCCTGTCTATTCCCGTTTCTTTCTGGAATCATACAAGTAGGCGGTTCAGCATTATTCGCTACATGGATCGGGATGTCAACATACGGTGGTTATATTGGGATGTTCGATTGGGCGACAGCTTGGCCATTATTTACAGTAGTCATGAAAGTCCTAGGTTATGCTGGAATCGCCGTAGTCGTCATTGGTCTATTGGCTATTCCGCAGTTACAATATCGGAAAAATCCTGAAGGGTATTTCTTGATTGTAGAAGATTATGAAAAATATGCAGAAAAGCAGAAAGCATAAAAGAAATCTGATTAGACAACACTCATAATGGAGGGATTAGGATGAGAATTTTAGTATCGTGTGCAAATGGATCAGGAACCAGCTTGATGATGATGAGAAGTGTAGAAAAAGCAATGAAAGAACTAAATATACCAATTACCAAGATTCATCATTGTGCTATTTCAGAGGGAAAAAGCTCAGCCAGTCAATATGATGTCGTTTTTACACCAGTCAATTTTTTGAATATGTTTACTCAGGCAGAGAAAAAAGGCGTTACAGTTATCGGTATCAAAAATGTGATGTCCGCCAAAGAAATCAGTGAAAAATTTGCTGAAACAACATGGTATCAAAAAAACAAGTGAAAGAAGGAACCAAGATGAGCAGGCCGAATCTACAAATTGCGTTAGATCACAATGACTTAGAACATGCATTAGGCGATGTTATGAAAGTCGGTGATGTAGTAGATATTATTGAAGTGGGAACGATCCTTTGCTTACAGGAAGGACAAAAAGCGATTCGCTGTATTCACAGTATATTTCCAGACAAAAAACTGGTCGCTGATACGAAATGTGCAGATGCTGAAGGAACAGTAGCAAGAAATGTGGCTAATGCAGGAGCAGATTGGATGACAGTCATTTGCTGTGCAACAATGCCAACGATGAAGGCAGCACAAAAAGAGATAGGCGAATTACAAGTAGAACTCTATGGCAATTGGACTTTTGAGCAAGCCAAGGATTGGTATAACATCGGAATCCGACAGGTAATCTACCACCAAAGCCGTGATGCACTCTTATCTGGTGAAGCTTGGGGTGAAAAAGATTTGTCGAAGGTCAGCAAACTGATTGAACTAGGCTTCAATGTTTCTGTAACTGGTGGATTAAATCCAAACACATTACAATTGTTTGAAGGAATCGATGTGTATACCTTTATCGCGGGTCGGGGGATTACAGCAGCAGAAGATCCAATGAAGGCTGCACACAATGTTTCAAAGATGAGATCATTCGTATCTGGGGGTAAGGAAATGGCTCAAATCGGGATTTATGAAAAAGCATTACCCAAAGATATTTCATGGAAAGAACGTTTTTCCCTTGTAAAAGAAATGGACTTCGATTTTATCGAGATGTCGATTGATGAGACGGATGAGCGGTTAGCACGATTAGATTGGTCTGAAGAAAAGATAGCTGAGCTGAGAGAAGAGATGTTTAGCTCTGGTGTACGTATCCATTCGATTTGTTTAAGTGCGCATCGGCGATTTCCGTTTGGTTCTGCTGATCCAGAAAAGAAAAAAGCAGCGAAACAACTAATGAAAAAAGCAATCCATTTGGCGCATAATCTAAGCGTCAAAGTAATCCAAATAGCTGGATACGATGTTTATTATGAAGAGAAATCAATGAATTCCAGAGAAGACTTTATCGAAGGAATAAAAGAAAGCGTAAAGGAAGCTTCTAAATATGGCATCATTCTTTCCGTGGAAATCATGGATGATCCATTTATGAACTCCATTTCAAAATTTTTAGAAATCAAAGAACAGATTCATTCCCCTTTTCTACAAGTATATCCAGACCTAGGCAATTTGTCCGCATGGCCGGAAAATAATCCGGCTCGAGAACTTGAGAAAGGGATCGATTATATCACTGCTATCCACTTAAAAGACACGTATCCTGTAACAAAAGAATATTCAGGTCAGTTTCGTGATGTTACTTTTGGTAACGGATGCGTTGACTTTCTTGGATTATTGAGACATTTGAAACGTTTAGATTATGATGGAACATTCCTGATCGAAATGTGGAGTGAAAAAAGTCAAGACTTTCGAAGAGAAATCCAGCAGGCAAAAGACTACTTAAGTTCTAAATTGAAGGAGGCTGGTTATGATGTCTTGTGAAGAAAAAATTGCAGCAATGAAGCAACGTGTCTTTGAAGCAAATCTGGCATTGCCGCAATACGGATTAGTTAAATTGACTTGGGGCAATGTGAGTGAAGTGGACCGTGAGCTAGGAGTCATCGTTATTAAGCCAAGCGGTGTCCGATATGAACGCATGCAAGCAGATCAAATGGTTGTAACAGATTTGTCAGGAAATATAATAGAAGAAGACAGCTTGAAACCATCTTCAGATCTGCCTACCCATGTTGTTTTATACAAAGCTTTTGAAGATGTAACTGCTGTTACTCATACTCATTCTACTCACTCTGTCATGTGGGCGCAAGCAGGCCGAGATTTGCCAGCTTATGGCACGACCCATGCTGATGCTTTTTATGGAAAGATTCCTTGTACACGCCAATTGACGAAAGAAGAAGTAAAAGAAGCTTACGAAGTTCATACAGGGAATGTGATTGTCAAGACGTTTAAGGAAAGAAATTTAGAGCCAAACGAAGTACCTGGAGTACTTGTCTATGGACATGGACCATTCACTTGGGGACACTCACCTATAGAAGCAGTAGAAAATAGCCTGATTTTAGATGAAATTTGTTTGATGGCTAAAGAAAACGAGTTGATCAACCAAAATATAGGTGAAATCCCACAATATTTGCTAGATAAACATTATTTTCGAAAACACGGAAAGCATGCATACTATGGGCAATAGAGATGCTAGGGTAAGGGTAGAAAATTAAAAGATAATACTTGATAGAGAGAAACAGAGGTTGTGAAGAAAATTTATCACAACCTTTTTTATTTATCAAAAAGGATGCATTCTAAAAGGAAAGAGGAATTTTAAGGAATTGAGAGAATCTTTACAGGAGCGTTATACGTGATAGATTAAATAGTCAAAGAATTGTATTATTAGAGGGAGAATTGTATAAGAAAGGAAGAAAAAAATGAATGTTGATTCCCTTATGATCGATGAGATTTCTGAATTATATAAGAGCGTTGGTTGGACGCATTACACAAAAGACACTGCAAGGTTAGCTAGAGCATTTGAACAATCTGAATCTCTGGTAAAGCGTAATGGAGAAGAGAAGATTATCGGAGTCGTTCGTTGGATCACTGATTTTGCGACGATCGCATTTATTCAAGATATCCTCATTCATCCGAGGTATCAGCGCCAAGGAATAGGCAAAGCGCTTTTGAATGAAGCTTTGGAGAAGATCACCAGTTATGGACCAGTCCAAATCGAATTATTGACAGATGATACTGAGAAAACAAAAAAATTTTATGAATCAGTAGGATTTGTTCAAGTAAAAGAAATGGATGCTGTTTCTTATATAAAGGATACTAGAAGATAAGAGGGTCTTTTTGGTAATGACAAATACTATGTATAACGTAAAAAGAAAAAAATGGGAGGATAGATTCAAGTATCACTCAATCTATCCTCCTATCCTCGTCTATTTTATTTTTTTATTCACTTCTTTATCAAATACTATTTTTTGTACATTTGGACTAATATAAAAAATGAATACATGATTTTTTTTAAAAGAAAATGCTATACGATAATTTTTTTTATCAATATTGACTTTCATTTCATATATTCCCTTTGCCGAGCGTGTTCGTATTGGTTTTATACGAAAAAAATTATGGTCTACATGCTCTATGACTTTTTTAGAAATAGTTTTTTTGTATGCGAGATGTACCTCTTGCGGAAATTGTTCCAATAGTTCACTGTCAAACTCAACAGTATAATCCATATTTTGCTTCCTTTCTATACGGCTTAAGTGTTGGAATAAGTCATTCATTAGTTTTTGCACTGTTACTTTTCGATGATGGTTACAACTGCTTTGCCGCAAGTCAGTTCTTTTTCCAGCTCGCTCTTTATTTTTATGGCACATGGTTTGGAAAAAGGTGCTGCTTCTTTCCATGAACCAAGTAAAGGATACTCATTACTCATGCCTTTCACATATTGTTTGTTTTTGACACCTTTTGTTTTTACTTCTACATAATACATTTGATCATCTTCTTTCTTGCTGTTTTTAGTTCATATTCAAATATATGTAAGCGAAAATGATTATGTATCTATATCTTTATGATAAATAAAAAGAATCAATTTAAAAGTTTTTTTCACTCGATATAACTAATTTGAATAATACATATAATAAAAACGGATAGAATCTGTTGCTTTATTGAATCACTTGTTTTAAATAATCAATAGACAAAAGCTATCTCTAAACGTACTTTGTAAAATAATATCATTTAAAAATTATTAGTTAATCGTTAAATATAATAAATTAAAATAAGACTATAACTATTTATTTTGGTTATTGCTTTTCTTTTTCGCATATTATTAAGTAAAAAAATTAGCAGTATCTGTAATATCAGAAGAGGACGATCACCATTTTAAAAGTCATGTTTCTATCTTAAGAAAAGAGAGTAGGTTCTATAATAATGATAAAAATATTTTATGTTCTGTTAATTGGTTGTATCACTATATTGAGTGGCTGTACAGCTACTACAGAAGGTCAAACAAGCATACCTAAAAAAATATCTCTTACACAAAAACAATTAGATAGAGCAGATAGGCTGTCAGGACATTGGTTTTATCATGAAGAAGATACTAGATTCGATATCGAGATTACAAGTGACCAGATCAAAGTAAAAAAGAAGAAGACAGAAAACAAGGAAGAGGAAACAATTTATAGCATCTATAATTATGAAAATGAAAATGGAAAGATAAGCATTTATGGAACAACGGATAAAAGGGAATTTTATATTTCTGAAGTAGATACTGATACAGTTTATATCGGGGGTGGGATAGCAGACATAGAAAGTGCTTGGCGGGTTAAAGCACATAAGCAAACTTTAGAATAGAAATTTTATTGATATCTTTTTCTAAGAAATAGTTAGTGGAGAGGAACAGGGAGGAGATAAATAAATACTGTATAGATTATTATCTGAATGATCAAGAAACTATTTTTTAGCTTAGAGAAGATTCTAATAATAAAAATGGATAAGCTTCTTAATCATTCGGATAACATCTTATGTGGATTTCAATGATGTTTATAACTAACGTAATAAAAACCTGAAACAAAAATAGCTCCGCCAATAATATTTCCAATATAAACAGGGATAAAATTCGAGAGAAATTCTAACCAAGTCGCTTGACCTTCAAATATGGCAGCAGGTATCACAAAACAGTTGGCCACACTATGTTGGAAACCGATTGCCACAAAAATCATGACTGGAAACCAAATCGTTAATACTTTGCCGGCCGCATCTTTTGCCCCATATGATAACCATAATGCTAAACCAACAAACCAATTACAACCTATTCCAGACCCTAATGCTTGCCACCAAGAAACAGCGATTTTATGATCAGCAATATGGATCACTTGGTCGAGATAGACACCTGAATGAGTTAAACCAACAAAATGTCCAAAGAAGTAGGCTACGAAAATTGCCCCAATAATATTTGCAAAAGTAATCACTGACCAATTCTTAACTAGCTGTGAGAAGGTGACTTTTTTATCCATAAAGGCAATCGCCACAGCCATCATATTTCCGGTGATCAATTCACCACCGCCAAGAAGGATGACCAGCAGACCGATAGGGAAAACCGAGGCACCAACTAAACTAGTCAAGCTAGCCATAGATTCTGGGATAGAAGCAGAGACACGTACGTATGCCAAATAACCTAGAGAAATCATGGCTCCTCCGATAAACCCTAAAATCAGTTTAGCTAAGATAGGTTTTTGTATTTTTTTTGCTCCAAGATGAATACTGATTTCCATAATTTCTTCTGGTGTGTGCATGATACTTCGACGCCTACTTTCTTAATGAATTTTCATGTGATGAAATATAGTGAAAAAATTCACATTTTTCTTGTTGATTATATCATCTTATTATTTATATGTGCATATTATTGTAAAAATTTTTATTTAATCACATTGGATTCTAAAAAAGAAACAAAAATAAAAGTTATGTATATGGTGGTCAAAAAGTAAATAATATCAGTTATCAAATTTCCTGTAAATTTTCTTGAAATTATAGCATATTATTACTTTAAAAAAATCTATATTTTTTATAAAAAAGGAAATGAATAACTGAAAAAATTATTATAGGAGAGAAAAAATATCACCATAATTGGTTTAGGATTAACTGTATATTTATTTATATAATTTGTTTATAGACATGTGAAGTTATTTGCAGAACCTTTATTTGTATTATACGAATCAAATTCCTCAATCGTCAATGAACTTGCTAATTTAATGATAGCCTTGCTGTTTACTCCCGCGTTGAGAGTCATAACTATTTTGGTCTGTTTAGTGCTATTATTTTTCGTTAATAAAAAGAAATAACGTAGTATTTCAAAAGACAAAGAAGTGGGATGATGATTGCTATAGTATGGTATACGTGGTGCTAGGTAAGTGAGAATAAACAAAAAAACTGTAGAACAAAGAAATTTTTTTCTTTGTCTACAGTCTGAGGTGGTGACATATCTTTGTCACCACCTTTTTTTGTCGCACAAATAATTAATCGGATATTTTATGTTCATGTTTTTTGTGTTCAACGAGTATTGATAGGGAAAAGATACATTTTAGATGCTTTTAACTGTTAATTTACAAAACAAGGTAAACGAATAGAAAAATGAAAAAATAGATACGGAAGAATATGTTTGATTAAAAAATGCCATGAAGAGAAGGAAGTTGATGATACATGAAAAAAATATATTCAAAGGAAATCGATTGTTTTAGAGGCATAGCTGTTTTAGCAGTGATATTTTATCATTTGCCAAATAGTAAGCTACCAGGCGGATTGCAAGGAGTAACGATCTTTTTTGTGGTTTCTGGTTTTTTAATGGCTAAAAATACGATAAGAGATGAAAAAAACAGACAATTCAGTTTTCTACATTTTTACTATAAGCGTATCAAACGTATTTATCCATTTTTACTGTTTTCTTTGGTCGTATCCATTTTCATACTGGGGATCAGCAACATTCGATTGATAGGAAATATTCGTAGTGAGCTACCTAGTTTGATTTTTGGCTATAACAATTGGTGGCAGCTGAATCAAGGCGTATCTTATTTCGAGTCTTACTTTAATGCTTCTTTATTTAAACATTATTGGTCGCTTTCCGTTGAGCTACAATTTTATTTGATTTGGCCATTTTTGTTTATTGTCATGAAACGTATGAGAAGAAAACAAGTGTTTTACTTAATCTATACATTGATTTTTGTTTCTATTCATTTTAGTTTATTTTTACCTTCAGCTAAGGCATATTATCATACGGTGGCTAAACTTTTTCCATTTTTATTAGGAGTTTGGGGGTATTTTAATCGAATAACTATTGGCCGTTTCTTTGAACAAAACAGTTTCAGTAAAATCTGGCTTTTACTACTAGCTAGTCTTTGTCTGATCCTGTTCCCGATTTTTCCTTATACACTAAATGAACTACTGATTAGTATTTGTTTTGCTTTATTGTTAGCCAGTGTCGATGATGTGAATATTGCAAAAAAGACCAAAATCGCTAGTACAAAACTTTCTTTTGTAGGAAAAATCAGTTATGAACTTTATTTGGTGCATTTTCCAGTATTGATTGCTCTGACAGATTTATTCAAACATTATCATTTGAAATATTTGGATATCGCAAGTTTATTCACTGTGTTTTTGTGTACATTACTCATGATTACTTTCTTTAGAAAAGGAGTGCAGAAGATGAGATCACCCAAAATTTGGACAGCTATGGCACTAATGATAATCGGAATTTCTGTACTGGTATTACGTGCTCCAGCCAATCGGTTGACCGCTGACCAAAATCAGTTGCAAAGTTTATTAAAAGAAAATTCTAGTAAAGCAAGTGCAGGAGAAAATCAATTGTCACAAGAGAAAAAAATATTATTTATCGGTGATTCTGTTATGCTGGGGGCGTATCAGGAACTGAAAGAGACTTTTCCAAAAGAAGCATTGGTAGACGCAAAAGAGTCAAGACAAATCACTGCGTTACCAGAAATCTTAAAGAAGCATAAAGATTTAGTTTCTTACCAACAAATAGTGATCGGGTTAGGAACCAATGGTGTGTTAACAGATGATGCTATAGAACAAACCATGTCTTTGCTCAAAGATAAAAAAGTGTACTGGGTAAATATAAAAGCTCCGACTGGCTGGCAAGAGACGATAAATGCCACATTAGCTAAATTGCCAAATCAGTATTCTAATATAACGATGATCGATTGGTATAGTGAAAGCCAAAACCATCCTGAGTTTTTTTATGATGATGAAACTCATTTGAATGAAAGCGGACGTACAGCTTATGCAAAGTATATTGCTTCAGTGATCCAATAAGGTAGTGATCACGTGTTTTAACCTTACTTTTTCCTAATAGGTGAATCATTTTAAATAAAAAATATTTCATATGATAAACGGTGTTTAAGAGGAGGAGTTTTTTAATATTCGTGGTAAAAAAGAGATGGGCGAGGTCGTTAACTGAGAGCTTCTTGAAAAGAAATCGTTCGATGTTAGAAAATGGAAATATCCTCTTTGTTATACAGAACATGAGCGAGACGACAATACTAGGAATTATGTTCTGATCGAAGTTTTATGGTTACAAGCAGTAATCAGCTTAGATAAAATTAAGGACCGTAGAAACCAAGTAAAGAAGGCTGTTGGTAAAGAAGCAAATGATCAAGTATGTTTTATTCTCAGGGAGATTCACTTCAAGTAGTAAGAAACAGTGGGTTTAGCTAAGGGGAAAGTAGCTCACACAGTGTTACTTAAGAAGATGCAGTGAATAAATATAATAGTAGTATAATGCTAGAAAGGACTGTGACAAAAGTCGTGTCACAGCCTTTTTTGTTATTTTAATTATCGTACAGTCTTTTTTTTAATGATTGCTTAAGCATTAAATATTAAAAAATATAGAGTTCAAAATTATTGCACAAATTAGATGAAAAATTTGAACAACAAAAAGTGTATTTTTATACTATAATAGCTTTTGAATTTAGTTACTCTATTCAAAAGTTATGCGATGGACAAGTAAAAGAATAAATAGAGGTGAGAAAATGAATAGTTTCAAGAAAAAATTTGTGAGTAGATTTTTAAATATGAAAAATTTTTTTGAAAAAAAGGGAGATTATGATGCATATAATTATGTATTAAATCTAGAAAAGCAAACATATTATACACTACGTAAAAATGATGATAATGATTTTTGGACTATATTACCTAAAATCCTTTCGATTGACTCTAAGCTTTCCCTTTTAGAGGAATTTATTAATTTAGACATTGAAGAATTTTGCGGGGGAAAAGAGTTAATTAATATGATAGAGAGTGATTATCATACCTATTATAAAGAAAGTTGTGGATATAAAGTGGATGAGCAATGTCCACAATCAATTATTTTTTACGTTGAGTAATATAGACGATTAAGCAGGAAAGCAACTAGAAGCTACTGATTTAGTATTTAAAATATAAACTATATTGCTAACAATTATTTTCTAGAAGGAATAAAAGAACTAAGAATCAAGATGATGTCTTGACTCTTAGTTCTTTTAACATGGAAAAGATGGATAATGCACTGTTAATTCATGATGCATCATCAAAAAAGTTGGAAGGAGAAGATAGAAATCATTAACTGATTTCTACAGATGGTAAATGAAAAAACAAAATATTAGCAAAAATTTGCCTAAATAGATAGTAACATTTTCTAAATTAAATACAAGCGCATTCATAAAATGTTTATACAAATATCTATGTGACAGAAATTGGATATTTTCACAATAAATAGGAATTAAAATAACGAATTTATGTTTGTTTTATTTACCAATCAATTTATCTTAATGCAGGAATAAAAAATTAAATTACATATTGTTAATCATTTACATCTCCATTAATAACTCAAAATAAAAAGATGTTTTTATTTTTATGATAAAGTCCATATAATTGTGTAAAAGATAAAAGGCCATGTAACAGCCCTTTTAC
>OBHX01001261.1_pt1 | contig 22381 bp, 18 predicted proteins | sample 1519331 | NCBI WGS metagenome assembly OBHX01 (sample SAMEA2602897, study PRJEB22501) | metagenome
ACTTTTCCCGGTTGCGTACCTGAGTCAATTTTTACTTTCACCTTTCCATCAATCGTGGGAATTTCTACCGCACCACCCAAGGCTGCTGTCGGGAAGCTGAGGAGCAGGTTGTAAATCAAGTCGTTTTCGTCGCGTATCAGGTTCGGGTCTTGTTCTTCCTCTACAAGAATCAGCAGGTCTCCCGGCACGCCGTTGTGCTTGCCTGCGTTTCCTTTTCCTCCCATAGAGAGTTGCATTCCTTCTGCAACGCCTTTCGGAATTTTTTACGGTTACTACTTCTTCACCGTATACAATGCCTTCACCGGCACACTCTTTACACTTGTTCTTGATGATTTTGCCCTCACCGCCACACGTCGGGCAGGTGGTTCTTGTCTGCATGGTGCCGAGTATGGTTTGCTGGTTACGGATTACCGTGCCGCTGCCGTTACAAGTCGGGCAGGTCTCTGAACCACCGTCACCTTCGGCTCCCGTACCATGACAGTGGGTACAAGGCACGTATTTCTTCAGTTTGAATTTCTTTTCCACGCCGGTAGAGATTTCCTTGAGGTTCAGTTTCACCTTGACACGCAGGTCCGAACCACGGTAACGGCGTTGTTGTTGTGCTCCACCGCCTCCGCCGAAACCTCCAAAACCGCCGAAACCTCCACTGTGTCCGCCAAAGATGTCACCGAACATGGAGAAGATGTCGTCCATGGACATGCCTCCACTGAAGCCGCCGAACGGACCACCATTACCGGCGGCACCACCCAGTCCGGCATGACCGAACTGATCGTAGCGGGCACGCTTGTCCGGATTGCTTAGTACGTCGTATGCTTCTGCCGCTTCCTTGAATTTCTCTTCGGCTGTTTTGTCGCCCGGATTCTTGTCCGGATGATATTGGATGGCTTTCTTGCGATAGGCTTTCTTTATTTCTTCTACCGTTGCTGTCTTTTCGACTTCCAATACTTCGTAGTAATCTCTTTTTTCCATACAGTTTTATGTTATTCTCCGACTACCACTTTGGCATGACGGATCACTTTGTCGTTTAGGATGTAACCGGTTTGTACACAGTCCAGAATTTTGCCTTTCAGTGCTTCATTGGGTGCCGGAATCACGGCGATGGCTTCGTGATAGTCTGTATCGAGCGGTTGTTCCTTTGTTTCTATCACCTTAACGCCGTTTTGTCCCAATACAGACATGAACTTGTTGTAGATAAGTTCAACGCCTTCTTTTACGGCGGCTACGTCGGTGGCTGTTTCCATGTTTTTGAGGGCGCGTTCAAAGTCATCCACGATGGGGAGAATACTGCTGATACTCTTTTCACCACCGTTCAGGATAAGTTCTGCCTTCTCCTTCATGGTGCGTTTGCGGTAATTGTCAAACTCGGCAGACAAGCGCAGGTATTTGTCCTTCTGCTCTTCAATCTGTTCATTGGCCTTTTCCAGTTCCTGGGCGAGCTTTTCTTCTTCTGTCAGGGGAGCTTCGTTTTCTTGTGAAGTTTCTTGTCCGACAGTTTCTTCGTCACATTCGTTAGGAGTAGCTTGAGTTTTCAGCTCCTCTTCCTGGTTGTTTTCTTTTTCTTTCGGATTCATATTGTTATGCTTATTATTCTTGTAAAATGATTTAGCTTTCATTGCTGTTAAGGGTTTAAGTTAATACGATATTGGTGCTCCAGCAAAAACTTTGCCAAAACGGATATTTTTGCCGAAAACGCTGCAAAGGTAATACTTTTATGTCAGATTGACAGCGCTTCTCTGTGTCTATTCATGGAAAAATAACTATCTTTGCACTCGCAATTCGCAGACTAATAGGTATTAAATAGTAAATTGTAAATAAATAAATCGTAAATATAAAGATGATTACAGTCTCTAATGTCTCAGTACAGTTTGGTAAAAGAGTGTTGTTCAATGACGTAAACCTGAAGTTTACAAGTGGTAACTGTTATGGTATCATCGGTGCCAACGGCGCCGGAAAATCTACTTTCCTGAAAACGATTTCCGGGGAGCTGGACCCTACGACGGGCTCCATCATGCTGGCTCCGGGAGAGCGTCTTTCCGTTTTGAGCCAGGACCACTTTAAGTGGGATGCTTTTACGGTGATGGACACGGTGATGATGGGACACACGGTGCTGTGGGACATCATGAAGCAGCGTGAAGTGCTGTATGCCAAAGAGGATTTCACAGACGAGGATGGACTGAAGGTTTCCGAATTGGAAGAGAAATTTGCCGAGCTGGACGGCTGGAATGCCGAAAGCGATGCCGCCGCCTTGCTGAGTGGCTTGGGTATCAAGGAAGACAAGCATTATCTGCTGATGGGTGAGTTGAACAACAAGGAAAAGGTGCGTGTTATGCTGGCGCAGGCTCTCTATGGAAATCCTGATAACTTGCTGCTGGACGAGCCTACCAATGACTTGGATATGGAGACCGTGACTTGGCTGGAAGATTACTTGTCAAACTTTGAGCATACGGTGCTGGTGGTGAGCCACGACCGTCACTTCCTCGATTCCGTTTGTACGCATACGGTGGACATCGACTACGGAAAGATTAACCTCTTTGCCGGTAACTATAGCTTCTGGTATGAGTCCAGCCAGCTGGCGCTCCGTCAGCAGCAGAACCAGAAGGCAAAGGCCGAGGAGAAGAAGAAAGAGCTGGAAGAGTTTATCCGCCGATTCAGTGCCAATGTGGCAAAGAGCAAGCAGACTACCAGCCGCAAGAAGATGTTGGAGAAACTGAATGTAGAAGAAATCAAGCCGTCATCACGTAAGTATCCGGGCATCATCTTTACGCCCGAACGCGAACCGGGTAATCAGATTCTGGAAGTTTCCGGTTTGACGAAAACGCTGGAAGATGGTACGGTGCTGTTCCGCGACGTCAACTTCAACGTAGAGAAGGGAGACAAGATTGTATTCCTTTCGCACGACCCGCGTGCCATGACCGCCCTGTTCGAGATTATCAACGAGAATATGAAACCGGATGCAGGTACTTTCAACTGGGGTGTGACTATCACCACCGCTTACCTGCCGCTGGACAATACTGCATTCTTTAATACAGACCTGAATCTGGTGGACTGGTTGAGCCAGTTCGGTGAAGGCAATGAAGTCTATATGAAGAGCTTCCTGGGACGTATGCTGTTCTCCGGCGAGGAGGTGCTGAAGAAAGCAAGCGTATTGTCGGGAGGTGAGAAGATGCGTTGCATGATTGCACGTATGCAGCTGCGCAATGCCAATTGCTTGATTCTGGATACACCTACCAATCACCTCGACTTGGAGTCTATCCAGGCATTCAACAATAATCTAAAGACCTATAAAGGCAATATCCTTTTCTCATCCCACGACCACGAGTTCATTCAGACGGTTGCCAACCGTATCATCGAATTGACTCCGAACGGTATTATCGACAAGATGATGGAGTATGACGAATACATCACTTCAGACCACATCAAGGAGTTGCGTGCACGTATGTACGCAACAAAGTGATAACGGAAGCTAAGGACTAAATAAGCATATTTTAAATCGTTCCATCATGAGGAAAAAATCGTTCCACCATGGTGGAACGATTTTTTCACCACGGTGGAACAATATTTCTGCCATGATGGAACGATTCTTCTTTCATATCTTTTTGGTTTAATAAAGGCTTGTGCGATATTGAAAAAAAGAAGAAGGTGTGTTAGAATGATTTTTAGCTATCATTCTGACACACCTTCTTTTGCTATTAAAAGAGTCTCTTTGTTCTTATTAAGGCGGGGAATAGTCTGAGTTATTGTTTCTCCTTATATATAATTTTGCCTTGGCTTTCGCCGAAAAGGTTGTCGCCTAGCGTGGTAATCTTATTCCCCGTGGCAAGCACATAGCGCAGGTTGTCGCATCCCATAAATGCTCCGTACTCAATGGCGGTTACACTGGCAGGAAGCACCAGCGTGCCGCACAAACGGCCGCAGCCACTGAATGCACGCTGTCCGATGCTTCTAAGCTCTTGCGGGAGCCGTACGTTCAGCAGATACTTCTTTTGGGTGAAAGTATAGTCGGGAATTGCAGTGGCATTACTGTTGGTCATGTCGATGGAAACCAGATTGGGCATATAGTCGCGTATCAATGTGAAGTCGGCTTCGTCCATTTTTCCTTCAACGGTCAGAAAGTTAACGTCTTTGGGCTGAAATCCGGCTCTTAACAGTTCGCTGGCAAGGCTGCCCATTTTACCAATCTGCACATTTACTGTCAGTGGTTCTCCTTCAATGAATGCAAAGGTCTCCCATTTCTTTTTGGTACGATAGGAGTCACTGCATCCCAATGGAACAAATATGGCTGTAACGCTATCGGCCAATGCTTCGGACAACAGATTGGGAGCCGTTTTCTTCCGTATCTGGCATATCTTGAGATTTTTGCATCCCTTAAAGGCAGCATCTTCGATGTTCTTGGTCTTGTCGGAAAGGATAATCCTGGTCAGTGTCTCCTTGCCGATGAAGGTACTGTCGTCCATTTGCTTGCAGAAGGCATATGCCGGAATGCAATTGGCAGGATATACATAAAAACGGTTTGGATAAGTCCCGTTCTTGCCTGCATACATGCTGATGGAGGCATTGGAAATGTCCAGCAGTTGCAGGTTTTTGAATTCATCCCGTAGATGCCTGAAATCTACGGCATTCAGCTTGCCCTGCAGGGTCAGTTGGGTGATTTCATTGGCTTCCGCTTCTGTCATCAGTTCCACCAGGGTGCCAGGTTTGGCCACGTAGTATCTTTTGGATTTTTGTGCCGAGGCATTCAGCATTAACGCCAGTCCGGCAACGGCTAAAAGTATTTTTCTTAGTTTCATGTTTGTCGATTCCAGATTGATTTTTCAAATATAAGAAGAAACCGGCAGGAATACATGAAGTTTTTTCTTTTTATTATTATTTTTGTCGGATATTAATCAAAATGAGATACAAATGGAGACGGAAGAAACGGTGAAGGAAGAGTGTGATGCTATGAGTAAAACAAAACGTATTTGGCTGGCATTCGTTGATATAGTACTGTTTACTGTACTTTTTATGATTTTTCTGTTTTTGTTTGCCATACCTTTTGCGATTGCTTTCCCTGAGTTGAAGACACAAGCTGGTGGGATGAGCGTCTATTTAATGATGTTGAATGAAGTCTTGATGTTGGCCAGTGGGCTTATTGCCGCTTGTATGGTGCTGGGCTTCAGGAAGCTTCCTTTTTCGGGCTTGGGCTTGTCTTTGAAGGGATGGGGCAGAAGCCTGCTGAACGGAGCTTTGTTTGTCGTGTTCTTGTATGTAGTTGGTTTTGGCTTGTCTTTATTGTTGGGGGCTGTGGAAGTGGCAGGGGTCTTGTTTTCTCCCATTTCGTTGTTGTCGAGTCTTTTGCTTTATTTTTTAGTGGCAGTTACGGAAGAAGTTATTGGACGCGGTTTCATTTTAGGGCGTATGCTGGATGGAGGCGTCAATAAGTTTGTGGCATTGCTTATCTCTGCGGTGTTATTTTCGTTGATGCATCTTTTCAATCCCAGCTTTGCCTTCGTCCCGTTTTTGAATATCATGCTGGCGGGTTGTTTCTTGGGAGCTTCCTATATATACACGCGCAACCTCTGTTTCCCCATTGCCTTGCATTGGTTCTGGAACTGGATTCAAGGTTCTGTTTTGGGATATAAAGTCAGTGGAAATGAATTTAGCAATGAGAATCTGCTGATTCTTCACTTTCCGGAAGAAAATCTGATAAATGGAGGAACTTTCGGGTTCGAAGGCTCTATTCTGTGTTCACTACTTTTAGTGCTTGGTACAGTAATTATCTTAAGACACTATTATAAGGGATTAGTGATTAGGGATTAATGATTAATACGGAAACCATTAACCACTAACCATTAATCACTAATCATTAATCCCTTATCACTAATTCTGTTCCACTCCTTTCATTGTCAGCTGTATGCGTTTCCGGTCCATATCTATGCTGAGTACCTTTACGCGTATATGCTGGTGAATGGACACTACTTCATTAGGGTCTGATATGAATCTGTCGGCGAGTTGGGAGAGGTGTACTAGTCCGTTTTCCTTGATGCCTATATCGACAAATGCGCCGAAGTTGGTGATGTTTCCTACGATGCCGGGCAATTCCATGCCTTCGCGCAGGTCGTTGATGGTGCGCACGTTCTTGTCAAATTCAAATATCTTTATCGGTCCGCGTGGGTCACGTCCGGGCTTGTCCAGCTCTTGCAGGATGTCTTTCAGTGTCGGCATGCCCACGGTGGGGGAGAGGTAGCGTTCGGGATTAATCTTCAGACGCAGCTCCCGGCTGGCTATCAGCTCGGCTACGCTGCAACCCAAGTCCTTTGCCATTTGTTCTACGATACAATAGCTTTCCGGGTGTACGGCAGTATTGTCCAGCGGATTCTTTGCCTGCGGAATGCGTAGGAAGCCGGCACATTGCTCAAACGCCTTGGCACCCATACGAGGTACTTTCATCAGTTCCTTGCGCGAGGTGAAGGCACCGTTTTCGGCGCGATAGTTCACAATGTTCTGTGCCAGTTGCGGACCCAATCCCGAGATGTAGGTCAGTAGATGGCTGCTTGCGGTGTTCAGGTTGACACCTACCAAGTTTACACAGTTTTCTACGGTCTGGTCCAGTGATTTTTTCAGCTTGGTTTGGTCCACATCATGCTGGTATTGCCCCACACCAATAGATTTCGGGTCAATCTTTACCAACTCTGCCAGCGGGTCCATCAGTCGTCTGCCTATGGACACAGCACCGCGTACGGTGACGTCGTAGTCGGGAAACTCGTCCCGTGCAATTTTAGAGGCCGAATAGATGGAAGCTCCCTGCTCGCTGACGATGAATATCTGTATGTCGCGGTTGAAGCGCTGATGTTTCAAGAACTCCTCCGTCTCGCGGCTGGCAGTTCCGTTACCTATGGCTACGGCATCTATCTTATAAGACTCTATCATCATTTGCAGCTTGGCAAATGCCTCTTTCTGCTTGCTGACCGGAGGGTGGGGGTAGATGTTCTCATTGTGGAGCAGATTTCCTTGTGCATCGAGGCACACAACTTTACAACCCGTACGAAATCCGGGGTCTATACCCATCACACGCTTTTGCCCCAGTGGTGAAGCCAGCAACAACTGACGGAGGTTTTCGGCAAATACCTTGATGGCTTCCTCATCAGCACGTTCCTTACTTTGCGTGGCGAATTCCGTCTCTATGGATGGCTTCAATAGGCGTTTGTAGGAATCCTGCACGGCTTCCGCCACTTGCTGTCCGCAGGGGTTGTTGCTCCGCACGAATTGGCGTTCCAGCCGTTCCACGCACTCCTCATCGTCTGGGCTGATGCTGACTTTCAGCAGGCCTTCCGCTTCGGCACGCCGGATGGCGAGCAGGCGGTGGGAGCTGCATCGCTTCAACGATTCGGAGCAGTCGAAGTAGTCACGGTATTTGGTCGCTTCCTCTTCTTTGCCTTTCACTACTTTGGCGGTCAGTATGCCTTGGCGGGCAAATGCGTTGCGCACGCTGTTTCGGGCACGTTCGTCTTCGCTAACATGCTCGGCTATGATGTCACGGGCACCTTTCAGTGCATCTTCCACGTTCTTCACGTCTCCTTTCACGTAACTGGCGGCGCGTTCCTCCGGATGAGGTTCACGTTGCAGCATCAGCAAGGTGGCGAGGGGTTCTAGTCCTTTTTGGCGAGCTGCTTCGGCACGTGTTTTCCGTTTGGGCTTGTAGGGGAGGTAGATGTCCTCCAGTAGGGTATTGTCCCAAGTCTCCTCGATACGTTTCTGAAGTTCGGTGGTCAGTTTACCTTGTTCCTGTATGGTGTTCAGGATGGTTTCTTTACGTTTGGCGATTTCGTTCAGCTTTTCGTAGTGGGTCTTTATGGATTCAATCTGCACTTCGTCCAGTCCTCCCGTCACTTCTTTTCGGTAGCGGCTGATGAAGGGGATGGTGGCACCATCGTTCAGCAATCCGAGGGTCTGTACTATTTGTTTCTCTGATATGCCGAGGGCGGCAGATATCATGCGGTGGAAATGTTGTATCATCGGTTCTCTCTTTTTATAATGGATGCCAAAAGTACGAAAAACAATCGTCGTACGAAAATAAACCCCATATTCTTGGAAAAATCATTTATTATTGCGAAGTTTGTCAACTATAACGAACTAATAAACAATAATATGGAAGAAGCTAAAGGTCAATCGATTTTAGATAAAATGCTCACTACATTTATCAATACGTTAGTGAAAGCAGCCGAAAATGAGGCTCAAACACATTTCGGCAAAAACCTTGAGGAGGTATTGAAGCATTTCATGGCAAAAGTGAATAGCGATTTTGAAAAACAATGCCTGCTTTGGTATTTTACAAAAAAAGGTCAAACTATGACCGTGTCGTCAGAAGTCTTTGAGCGGATTGCGAAAGCGGCTGTTGCCTCGCGTGCGGCAAGCGAGAAGCTGTTTCATGGCCCACAGAAGGTAATCATTAAAGGAAAGGTCTATTATTCCCAAACCATTTCTTTCTATGAGAATGATGAATTTGATTATGCCTTGGGCTGTGCGACAATCTTCTTTGATGAGGAGGGCGTTCCCGTAGGCCTGAAGGATATTTATGACTTTAACGAAGCAAAACATCGTGATACCAATGCCGAGAGTGACACCACATTTATGGCTAAATTTGAAAAAGCAAATTTAGCAAAGTCCTACGCCATACTTTATGGCATTAATGACTATGACCTTCATGACTGATGTGTTTCGTACCATATCGTCATGTATCATAGCATTATTCTGCTGTCTGTTACCAGTGTTCTCTATTACGGGGGAGCATCCGATACTGATTATCAGTTCCTATAACCCGGATGCTGGCCGTACTTCCGGCAACATCTCAGACTTTATGGAGGAGTTCCAACGCCTGGGCGGGACAAACACCATCGCATTGGAAAACATGAACTGCAAAAGCTTCTCCGAATCTCCCCTTTGGGAACGGAGGATGGTGGAGCTATTGTCCAAATACCAGGGCGATAACAGTCCGGCGCTGACCGTCCTTATTGGGCAGGAGGCTTGGGCTGCCTATCTTTCTCTGCCCGACTCTATACGCGGCAATACTCCGGTCGTAAGTGCATTGTCCAGCCGTAACGCCATATTGTTGCCGGGCGATACGGTCGACTTAAAGACCTGGATGCCCGAATCCGTCGACTTCTTCACGGATTTCCCCAGTTCGCCTATCAAGGCTGGCTTCGTTTATGAGTATGATGTGGAGGCCAACATCAATATGATAAAGCAGATGTATCCCGGCACCAAGAATATCGCTTTTGTCTCAGACAACAGTTATGGCGGCGTTGCCATGCAAGCCTATGTAGTGAAGGAGATGCAGAAGTTTCCGGAACTCAACCTGATTCTGCTGGACGGACGCGTCCATACCATATATACCATTTGTGACAGATTGCATGAGTTACCGGAAAATACAGCTATATTGATGGGGACATGGCGTGTGGACATGAACGATGGTTACTTCATGCGGAATGCAACCTACGCCATGATGGAAGCAGCTCCCACTTTGCCCACTTTCTCGCTCAGTTCCGTAGGCTTGGGATATTGGGCTGTGGCAGGTGTCGTTCCTGCCTACCGTGCTTTGGGCAAGGAGATGGCAAGACAGTCCTACCGCCTGCTGACCACCCCTCAGGATAGTGAGACCCATATGGAAATCATTCCGAATGAGACCATACTGGACGGTAAACTTGTGAAGGAAAAGAAACTGAATATCACCGGCCTTCCGCAGCCGGTAAAGATGCTGAACGTAACCCCTTCTTTCTACGAACAGTACAAGTATCATATCTGGTCTGTCGGTGCTGTTCTGTTGGTGCTGTTGGGCGGTTTGTTCGTTTCCCTTTACTTTTATTATCATACAAAGAAGTTGAAGGATGAACTGGAGGTATCCGAGGGTGCCTTGCGCGAAGCAAAAGACCGTGCCGAAGAATCCAGCCGTCTGAAGAGTGCTTTCCTTGCCAATATGAGCCACGAAATCCGTACTCCATTGAATGCGATTGTGGGCTTCTCGGACGTGCTGTCTGCCGGAGGAGCCTCGGAAGAAGAACAGCGTGGCTATTTCGAGATTATTAGGACCAACTCTGATTTGCTGCTTCGGTTGATTAATGACATATTGGATGTGTCCCGTTTGGAGGCCGACCGCGTCATCCTTTCTTTGGAGAGCTGCAATGTAGTGCAGATATGCCAGCAGGTAGTAGCTTCCGTGGCCCAGGCACGCAGGTCGACCAATCAATTCTTATTTGAGTGTGAACGTGAGGTAGTGGAGATGCGGACGGATGTGCAGCGTTTACAGCAGGTTGTGATAAATCTGCTTTCCAATGCGGACAAGTTTACAAAAGAAGGTACGATAACCTTGAAGCTGGAGCCGGATACGGCGAGGAATGTTGCAGTATTCTCGGTGACTGACACTGGTTGCGGCATTCCATTGGACAAACAGAAACGGGTGTTCGAACGTTTCGAGAAGCTGAACGAATATGTGCAGGGAACCGGCTTGGGCTTGTCCATCTGTAAGCTGACCGTTGAGAAGTGGGGCGGCGAGATTTGGATAGATCCTGCCTATACGGATGGAGCGCGGTTTATGTTTACCCATCCTATGAACTTATAAGAACCGACAAGAAATAAGGAAATATAATGAAAAGATTTAGTTGTTTTTTTATCTGGATTTTTGTCCTGACAAGCATACTGCCTGCGCAGGAAAGAGAGGTGAAACTGAAAGTCGTACAGACCAGTGATATACACGGCAACTACTATCCCTACGACTTTATACGCCGCCGGGAGGCAACCGGCAGTCTGGCACGTGTGCATGCTTTGGTGCAAAAAGAACGTGAGGCTTATGGCAAAAATCTGATTCTCTTGGACAATGGTGACATTCTGCAGGGACAGCCCACAGCCTATTATTATAATTACATAGATACCGTTGCCCCTCATCTGGCAGCGGAGATGATGAATTTCATGGGGTATAATGCCGGCAATATGGGTAACCATGACGTAGAGACCGGCCGTACCGTTTTCGACCGTTGGGCAGGTGACTGCCGTTTTCCGATATTGGGTGCCAATATTGTGGATACTGCTACCGGAGAAACCCATTTCAAACCCTATGAGGTGCTGGAACGTGACGGAGTGAAAATTGTGGTTCTCGGTATGATAACTCCTGCCATCCCCGTATGGCTTTCAGAGAATCTGTGGAAAGGGCTGCGTTTCGACGATATGGAGGAGACTGCCCGCAAATGGATGAAGATTATCCGTGAGCAGGAAAAGCCTGATTTGGTTATCGGTATGTTCCATGCCGGCCAGGATGCCCAGCTGATGGGAGGCAAGTATCGCGAAAACGCTTCGGTGGAAGTGGCGTGCAACGTGCCGGGATTCGATATTGTCCTGATGGGGCACGACCATGCGCGCGAATGCAAGAGGGTGTGCAACATAGCCGGTGACTCGGTACTGGTGATGGACCCTGCCAGCAACGGTGTCGTTGTGAGTAATGTGGATATAACCTTGAAACTGCGTGATGGTAAAGTTATAGACAAGAAGATAGACGGCATACTGTCCGATACGCAAGACTACGGCGTCAGCGAAGAGTTCATGCAACGCTTTGCCCCCGAAAATGAAGCTGTGCAGAATTTTGTTTCCAAGAAGATAGGTTCCTTTACCGAGACCATCTCCACACGTCCTGCCTATTTCGGCTCTTCCGCTTTTATAGACCTTATTCATGAGTTGCAGTTGGCAATCAGCGGAGCGGATATTTCTTTTGCGGCTCCTTTGTCCTATGATACGGAAATCCGTAAAGGAGACATTTTTGTGAACGATATGTTCAATCTGTATAAGTACGAAAATATGCTTTACACCATGCGTCTGACGGGAAAGGAGATACGCGATGCCTTGGAGATGTCGTATGATTTGTGGACCAATCGGATGAAGTCTCCGGACGACCATATCCTTCTCTTCCGTGAGAAGCGCCGCGAAGGTGCTACGGATAGGGCCTCATTCAAGAATTTCAGCTTCAACTTCGATTCTGCGGCGGGTATTATCTACACGGTGGATGTGACCAAGCCGGATGGCGAGAAGGTAACCATTCTCAGCATGGCAGACGGTACCCCGTTCGATATGGATAAAATGTATAAGGTAGCGGTGAATTCTTATCGCGGAAACGGTGGCGGCGAATTGCTGACAAAGGGGTCCGGCATCTCGCAGGATGAATTGAAGGAGCGCATCATCCACTCTACGGATAAGGACTTACGCTATTATCTGATGCAGTACATTGAGCAGAAGAAGGTGATTGAACCGCGTGCGCTGAATCAGTGGAAGTTTATTCCCGAAGAATGGGCGGCTCCGGCTTCCAAGCGTGATTATGAGTTCTTGTTTGGCAAAGTTAAAGAATAATTCACTATCTTTGCGGCTCAAAATCTATAGTATAAGTTTTTGGACGTGAAGCAGAAGAAAAAAATTATAGGTGCATTGAGCTTGCTGGTACTGTTTATCATGTACCAGGCAAGTATCACTGCGTTCACTCACGTCCATTATGTGAATGGGGTGATGATAACGCACTCGCACCCTTTTCATGGCACACACTCTCACTCTCAGACTTCCCTTCTGGTTATCGGGCATCTGTCGGTATTCCACTCTTCCGGGGTGGATGTGTATGAGGTTCAGCACCCGATGCGTCCTTTGCTGTCCATGCTCAGAGCCAAACCGGCAACGCCTACTGTAAAGGGGGAAGTTATACGTACTCTTTCCCTTCGCGCTCCTCCCGCTCTTTTTTCATAGTCATTAGGTTTAAAAACGCCTGGATTTTTTGCATGTAGATACCAGGTGTTTTAGTCTCGAATGTCCGGTATTTCAGTGAAAGAAGTGCGGTATGTCGGATTATTATCTTTTTTCAGACTTGAATTATTTTTTTATTTAGAGCGCTAATTTGATGAAACAATACATTTTGGCGTTGGTACTTGCAGTGGTAAGTGCCAGCGTAGCTTTTGCCGTAAATCCTATAAAGGAAGGCAATATGATTTCCGGCCATGTGATAGTGAAAGGTACGGAGGAAAATATACCGTATGCCACGGTTTTGATTATCGGCAGCGGTCAGGGAACGGTTTCCAATGAAGAAGGACAATTTGAGTTCCGCAAGCTTCCGGCGGGAAAATACAAGCTCCGTGTGTCTGCCGTGGGCTATAAGACCCAAGAGAAGGAAGTGACGGTGAGCAAGGACTTTACTGCCGTCATACATTTCCCGATGGAAGAGGAGAGTTTCATGACCGATGAAGTGGTGGTATCCGCCAACCGCAACGAGGTAAGCCGCAAGGCAGCTCCGGTAGTTGTAAATGTGATGAGTACCAAATTGTTCGAGATGGTCAACTCCACCGACCTTGCCAAGACACTGAACTACCAGTCGGGCTTGCGTGTGGAGAACAACTGCCAGAACTGTGGTTTCCCCCAGGTGCGCATCAATGGCTTGGAAGGTCCGTATTCGCAGATATTGATAAACAGCCGTCCCATCATCAGTGCATTGAGCGGTGTGTACGGACTGGAGCAAATCCCCGTGAACATGATTGAACGGGTAGAAGTGGTGCGTGGTGGAGGCTCTGCCTTGTTTGGAGCTAATGCTGTGGGAGGCACCATCAACATCATAACCAAAGATCCCATCAACAATTCCTTCCAGGTATCGAGTATGTTCTCCAATATGGACGGCAAGTCCTGGGAGCAATATATGGGTGGCAATGTATCGCTGGTTGCCAAAGATAACTCCTACGGCATTGCCCTTTATGAGAGTTACCGCAACCGTAACCCCTACGACCGCGATGGCGATGGCTTTTCCGAGCTGGGCAAGCTGAACATGAATACCTTCGGTTTCCGTGCCTATTACCGTCCTACGCATTTCAGCCGCATCAATCTGGAATACCATACTACTAACGAACTTCGTCGCGGAGGTAATAAATTTGATTTGCAGCCGCATGAGACGGACATTACCGAGCAGACCAAGCATATCATCAATAGCGGAGGCGTGAGCTACGATTTATTCTGGAAAGAGTACAAGCATAAGATTTCAGCTTACACCTCCATCCAGCACACCGATCGCAACAGTTACTATGGTGCCCAAAAGGACATGAATGCCTACGGCAAGACGAAAGACTTGACTTGGGTTGCCGGTGGCATGTATGTAGGCAATATGGACAACTGTTTCTTTGCTCCCGCTACCTTCACCAGCGGACTGGAATATCAGAACAACTCCCTGCATGACATTATGACCGGCTATCATCGTGACATGGAGCAGGATGTCCGCATTGCCAGTGCTTTCGTGCAGAATGAGTGGAAAATGAATGTACTGACCATGTTGGTCGGCGCCCGTCTGGACAAGCACAACCTGATTGACAAGCTTATTTTCAGTCCTCGCGTCAACCTGCTCTACAAGCCGACAGATGATTTTCAGGCACGCTTGACTTATTCTACCGGTTTCCGTGCTCCGCAGGCATACGATGAGGACTTGCACGTAACGGCAGTAGGCGGTAAGGGTGTCCAAATCAAACTGTCCGACAATCTGCGTGAAGAGCGTTCCAACAGTTACAGCGGTTCGGTAGACTGGACTGCCCATTTGGGGCACTGGCAGGCAAACATTCTGGTGGAAGGTTTCTATACAGACCTGCGCCATGTCTTTGTGCTCGAAGATATCGGCAAGAACGAAGTAGGGGATGTTATTAAGGAGCGCCGCAACGGAAACGGTGCACGTGTATATGGTGCCAATCTGGATGCGAGGATTGCCCATGGTAAGGAGGCGCAGTTCCAACTCGGATTTACGGCACAGCGCAGCCGCTATACCCATGAGGAAGCTTGGACAAAGGTGGACGGAAAAGACCTTACCACTAAGCGCATGCCCCGTACACCGGATTATTACGGGTACTTCACTTTCTCTTCCGCACCGGTAAAGAATTTTGATTTCTCTCTTTCCGGCACTTATACGGGAAAGATGATTGTTCCGCACTACGCACCGGAAGATGCTCCCGAGGGTGCCTTCTGTAATATCACTTCAGACCGCATGGAGCATACTCCCCAATTTCTGGATCTGAATGTGAAGTTGAACTATACGTTTGTGCTTCACGACCATATCAAGCTTCAGTTGAATACGGGTGTACAGAATATCTTTAACAGTTTCCAGAAAGACCTGGATAAAGGGGAATTCCGCGATGCGGGTTATTTCTACGGACCGACGCAGCCGAGAACCTTTTTTATCGGTTTCAAGATAATGAACTAAAAGTTTCCATTTAAGAATTTTTAGAGCTAAATTCCGCAAAATAGTCCTACATTTGTCGCCAAAGCACAAAAACCATGGATACTAAGAGAATACGGAATGTAGACATTTCCCAGATACATCATTTGCCGATGATTGATTTCATCGGCAATGATTTTGCTATTTTTAATGACATCAAGGATATGCCTTTGAGCTCTTATCCCACCCGTTTGAATGCTGCTTGCCTGACTGTCTGTTTGAAAGGGTGGTGCAAACTGGAACTCAACCTGCAGCAATGTGAAATGCGGGAAGGTATGTTGGGCATTATTCTTCCCGACCAGATTGTTCTGCAACGGGAACGCTCCGAAGATTTTTCCGGACTTTTCATTGCCGTTTCAAAGGACTTTATGGATATGGTGATACCTACCATGCAGCAGCTTTTCCCCATGTTCTTTATGATTAAGGAACGGCCTTTTGTCCACATCACTCCGGAGGAATCCCAATCATTTCAGGAGTATCACTCTTTTCTTTGGAGCAAGGTGAAGCTGAAAGACAATCCTTTCCGTAAGGAAATCACCCAGGGGTTGCTGTTGGCCCTTTTTTATGAGATATATAACATTTATCAAGGGCATGTCGTTCAGGAACGCATTCCCAAAAGCAGGAAGGAAGACTTGTTCGAGCGCTTTATCCGTGCCGTTTCAGAGTCTTATAAAGAAGAGCGAAGTGTGTCCTATTATGCCGATAAGATGTTCCTCACCGCCAAGCACCTTTCCACCGTAGTGAAGGAAATCAGCGGAAAGACGGCAGGCGAATGGATTGACAGTCTCGTCGTTTTGGAAGCCAAAGCCTTGTTGAAGTCTTCCGAAATGAGCATTCAGGAAATTGCGGACGAGCTGCATTTTGCCAACCAGTCCTTCTTTGGTAAGTATTTCAAGCATCACACCGGCATGTCACCTAAAGAATATCGCCGGCAATAGGTTCAATGTGACGGAATAATGTTTATTTTTGCGGTAAAGATTTACCCCCAAAATAAACTATCATGGAAAAAAGAGAAATTGACCTTACTGTTTCCTGCTATGGAAAGGTGAAAGGAGTGAAGTATGACGTTGTCATCTTGCCGTGGGGAGCTACGGAGCCCCATAATCTGCATCTGCCTTATCTCACTGATTGTATTTTGCCGCATGACATTGCTGTAGACGCGGCTGCGCTGGCTTTGCAGAATTCCGGTGTACGCTGCATGGTGATGCCTCCCGTACCTTTCGGTGCACACAATCCGGGGCAGCGCGAACTTCCGTTCTGCATCCATACCCGCTATTCCACCCAGCAGGCCATTCTGGAAGACATAGTTGCCTCCCTCTATGCACAAGGCATGCGTAAGCTGATTATTCTCAGCGGTCATGGCGGCAACAACTTCAAGGGAATGATTCGTGACCTGGCGTTTGTGTATCCCGATTTTCTGATTATCGCTGCCGACTGGTTCAGCATCGTCCCTCCCAAAGACTACTTTGAGGCTGTTGTCGACGACCATGCCGGCGAGTCTGAGACTTCCGTTATGATGCATTACCATCCCGAGCTGGTGAATTTGGCTGAGGCCGGTGACGGGGAATCCAAACCGTTTGCCATTCCTTCCTTGAATGAAAAGGTTGGCTGGGCTCCTCGCCATTGGGATAAGGCTACAGTCGACAGCGGGGTAGGGAACCCCAAAAAAGCTTCTGCCGAGAAAGGAGAACGTTATATGAAACCGGTGGTGGAGAAGTTGTCGAAGCTCTTTACGGAAGTCGGTCAAGGAAGTCTGTATTGATGTACTTGGCTTCCGGCTATATATAAAAATAGGCAATAACCGTTGTGGATATTGCCTATTTTTTTAAGTGCACCCTAAAAACTAATCTCTTTACTCTTATAAAAACTAATCTTTCTCTATTTCGAGTACAAAATTAGAAGGTTTTTGCGGGTTATGAATTGACATAAGTCAAAAATCTCATTCGGATATTATTTTTTCAAACGTGCCCAAAAGCCCTTCTTTTTCTGCCGGACCGGTTCACTGTTTTCGCGAAACAGTTCTTCGTAGGTCAGCCCGTCATGCACCATGCGGTAGATGCTTCCCCAGTCGGGCAGTCCGCCCAGGTTGCGGTCATCGATAAAGAGATCGGCTTTTACTTTGCGTGAAAAACCGGTGTGTGCGATGTCTTCTTCCGGATAGTCCCGGTTGACGGCATAGAATTCCACACCCCGTTTCCTACACCATTCCACAGCTTCCTCCAGGAGCTTCCCTTCACGTACCGACCATAAAATCAGCCGGTGACGCTCGTTTATCAGCATCTTCAGCGTAGCGGTGGCAAAGGGAATTTCTTCTCCTATCTGGGGATAGCGGTGTTCTACAATGGTACCGTCAAAATCAACGGCTATGGTCATAAATGAATAGCTTTTATTGGTTTCAGACTGTGGAGAAAATTATCCTTGACCGCCTGTGGTGCCGCCTGAGTGCTGGCTGACCGGATTGTTTGAATATTCTTCCTGATGTCCCGTGTAGCTTTTCAACTCTACTTTTACGTCTTTGCTCTGGTTGCCTACCACTACTTTAAAGGTATATGTTTTCACGCGTACCATACGCTTGCTGCCATACAGCAGTACATGGTTGCCACTGACACTTGCAGTCAGCTTTTGTTCAATTTCATAAGAACCGTTCGTACCTCCCTCTTCAGTTTCAATGTAGTTGTTGATGTATGTGGCCAGTGCATCGGATGCTCCTGCAGCTTTCAGCGCTTCAGCCGGAGAAACGGTATAGTCCCATCCGTTCTTGATTTTAAGGGTCAGGATGATGTTTTCCAGTGCATCGTAATCTCTGTTCTCAATCTTGATTACCTCGGCTTTTCCATTCACTTCGTTGTAGCCGTCTGCTACACTGGCGGCAGCTTGTTTGGTAAATTTCACTCTAGGTGAATATTTGCCGGCTATCTTCTCGCCTTGCGGAATGGTAATGATGTAATTGTTATTGTTGAATCCTACGGTTTTAGCAGCGGCTCTGGTTGCAGGCGCCTCGCTGGATTCCACTTCCATGTTTTCCGGATCAAAATAGCCCAGGTTGGCATCAGTCGACGGATTGGGAATGGCAATGATGATATCTTCCTTGGCAACAGCGTCAGCCGGCTCTGTCTTGATGGCTACGTTATTTACAGAAGCCTTTGATGCTTCCGGTTGTGTGGAAGTTGCCGGATTGGCCTCACGTGCCTCTTCAAACACGACGGCTGCAATCTTGGTGTTTTCTTCCGTACCTCCGGTGGGTATGTTGATGGTGGCGGCATTCTCCTTTTCCGGATTTTCTATTTTCGGAGCCTCAATGGTGCTTCCGTCAGCCTCCTGCATCTCGCCGAATTCTATGGTTGTTGACATTTTTACATTTACCACCATCAGGCTGTGGTTGGCTGTTCCGTCTGTAAATTCTGCTGTGGCCTCGTAGTCATCATGTCCTTCAGATGTTACGGTGAGCGTGTAGATGCCGGTTTTGTTCACAGTCAGTGAGTATACGCCTTTTGCATCGGTTGTGGCAGAGTATTCGCCGCTTTTTACGGTGGCTCCTGCCAATGGACCGTTGGCATCGGTAATGGTACCTGCAATGTAGTAGGCTGTTTGACTTCTTAGCGGGTCTTCCACTTCTTCATACTTCTTGTCGTCATCGTGGCAAGATGTAAGGACTGTTGTGCTGAAGGTCATTGCAAACATCAATGCACCTCCTAAAAATAAACTTTTCTTTTTCATAATTTTCGTCATTTGATAAAACTAATCTGTTTAAATTATACTTATTCCGATTTTTCCTTTTGTTGCTCCTTTATGAGGAAATAGCGTATATAGTCCGGCTGGTAGAAGTTGCTGCTCCGGTTTTCGTTAGGGCGTGTACTGTAACTTTTGCCCAGTTGTTTTTCTATGTACTCTCCATCTGCCACCATGCCGTATGCCCATGCAAAGTAGTCAGCCGGCTTTACTCTGAAGAATCCTTTTCTACTCCATTTCTTTCCCGGCAGGGGGATGGCAAAATGAAATCCTCCGTTTATCTCTCCGTCTGTACAAAGGGCATACAAGCCGATGGCATACTCTCCGAAGTGCCGCGTACAGTCTCCTCTCACTCCATAATCACCGTAAATATATCTTCCTGCTTTCAAGTCGAACTGCAAGTTGAGGCGTGGTTCGTAGTACGAAGCATTCAGTGAGGCATTGATACGCTGTTTTCTGCCTATATACCAGCCGTCTTCCCGGGTGATGGCGGAGAAACCGGTGGAGCCTGCCGTTCCGCCCAGTTCCCAGCGTCCGTTGTTGGTGCGGTATTTTATTTCCAGTTGTGCACCATATCTGTTGTTGGTGAAGTTACCCACCGTCATTTTCCCGAAGATGTTGTGCCTGAAGCGTACATCCTGCGATAGAGCTATGATTCCCGGTCTTATCCGTTTCATCTCTCCACTCAGATTGGTGGCTACGGGCAGTATCACTTGTGCGGTCATTTTCCCACCTTTCCATAGAGCCATTTCCACTGCCGGATTCAGGTTGATGGCATATGTATACAGTTCGTCAAACGTATTGTTCTCCAAAAACAAATCGGGGTATATCATCAAATCCACCTTCCAGGCAGACGGCACTTCTTCCTGACCGGCATTTTTCAATGCTTTCATGGCCGCATCCGTATCTACCGTAATTCCCATTTGCTGATATACTTGTATCAGGCTGATTTCCCCGTTTCTGTATGCTTCCGTCAATGTATCCGGCAGATTGATGCAAAGCCTGGGAATCCGGTTTTCCAGTACCACCAATTGCAAATCGCCCTTCGTCTTGCTTCCCAAGCAGGCATCTATGGCTTTGCCCACTCCGGTGTAGGTACTTCTATATACATTGTTCTCAAAACTTACAGTGGTTACCCCTGGGGTCTGTGCACATCGTATATTTTCCATACCGATGGCTTTCAGGCTCTCTGTCACTTGGGCATCTGCCATTGCAGAAATACCACAGAACCATACTGCCAGTATCCACTTCAAACCGCTTTTTCTCTTGTTTTTCATCCTACTCTTTAATCCCTAATCCTTAATCCTTCATCCCTCTCTTAGTGCAACAGCCTGCATTCATACCGTATCCCTCCCGATATGCTGTTGAATTCTCTGGTAAACACATGGATGGAGAGATGCCTCCATAATCTGGCGGCGGCTCCCACATTGAAACCTTTCGAATCATATTCGGCTATGACAGTCATTTCCCGGCAGAAAGCAGGGGAGTAGCTGATGCCTCCGAAAGGACCGTCTTGTATACTGTGTTTGTTCAGTGGCAGGTAATATCCGGCAGTCCGTGCTAGTCGGTCTCCTTTTTCGATGGGGAAGCCCTTTGTCAGTAAGCCCTATATGGTTGCAAAGTAGTTGGTTCCAGTGTCTTTGTAAAGGTGATTGGTACCTATGACTATTGCCGGATGATATTTTCCTTCCTCTATCGGACGTATACGTGCAGATAAAGAACGGTCTTGCTGGAAATATCCTTTCTTACCGTCATACCGGGTGGTTTTCAATAGCGTACACCGATAACTCAACTCCAGAAAAGATAAGAATGTGATGTTGACGAAGTAATTTCCGGTGTTGAAGTTAAACGGTGTCATGCCGTTCGGAAGATAATTACCGCCTCCCATAAAGGTACCGGCCTTCTGCATATCCGCTGTCGGGATGTTCAGCAGTCCGGTGTTGCCCATGGAATATTGGGCCTGCACCCCCATACAGCAACCAAGTAGCAGTAGGAGCAGGCACCATTTTCTTATTCTCGTTTTCAGCATGTCCGAGGAGGGGTGTTTTCGCTATCCATTTGTGCTCTCATATAGAGCTTTTTCACAAATGCCATGTCATGTGTCACCATGATTTTCACCAGTTCTTCAAAAGAAGTCTTGCGTGGATTCCAACCCAGCAGTGTCTTGGCTTTGGTCGGGTCACCCAGCAGTTGTTCCACTTCGGCAGGACGGAAGTATTTGGGATCCACTTCCACCAGCACTTTACCGGTTTTGGTATCAATGCCCTTTTCATTCACGCCTTCTCCTTCCCAACGTAGTTCCACACCGGTTTCATTGAAGGCAAGTGTAGTGAAATCACGTACGGTATGATATTCTCCGGTAGCTATGACAAAATCCTCCGGAGTGTCGTGCTGCAGAATCAGCCACATGCACTCCACGTAATCTTTGGCATATCCCCAGTCGCGCAGCGAATTCAAGTTACCCAGATATAACTTGTCTTGATACCCTTGGGCTATACGTGCAGCTGCCAGTGTAATTTTGCGTGTCACGAAGGTTTCTCCGCGCCGTTCGCTTTCGTGGTTGAAGAGAATGCCGTTTACGGCGAACATGCCGTAGCTTTCCCGGTAATTCTTCGTAATCCAGAAGCCGTATTGCTTGGCCACACCATATGGACTGCGTGGGTAGAACGGGGTTGTCTCCTTCTGTGGTACCTCCTGCACCAGACCGAACAGTTCGGAAGTCGAAGCCTGATAGATTTTCGTTTTTTTCTCCAGTCCCAGGATACGTACTGCTTCCAGCATACGCAGGGTGCCTACGGCATCTGCTTCCGCAGTATACTCCGGCACATCGAATGATACTTTCACATGGCTTTGTGCCGCCAGGTTATAGATTTCGTCCGGCTGCACCTGCTGTATGATGCGGATAAGCGAGCTGCTGTCCGTCATGTCCCCGTAGTGGAGGTTTACGAGACGGTTCTTCTTCATGTCACGCACCCATTCATCCAGATAAAGATGCTCTATGCGTCCGGTGTTGAACGATGACGAACGACGCAGAATGCCGTGTACTTCATATCCTTTTTCAATTAGGAACTCGGCCAGGAATGAACCGTCCTGACCGGTGATGCCTGAAATCAATGCTATTTTCTTATCCATGATTCGGGTTTTAAAATCAGTTTTTATTTATGTTATGATGTAAATTTCTCTTTTGTGATATTCCATAAGAATAAGCAGTTCCCGATGATATATCTTCTCCACATTCTTTTGGGTTCCTTTATCAGCCGGTACAGCCATTCCAACCCGTGTTCCTGCCACCATACGGGAGCACGTTGCACGTTTTCAGCAAAGAAGTCGAACACAGCGCCAATAGTACCGATGGGACCGTTTACCAGATCGGAAGAGCACACGTCTGAACTCCAGTCACCTTGTAATCTCGTA
>OBHX01001285.1_pt1 | contig 22145 bp, 19 predicted proteins | sample 1519331 | NCBI WGS metagenome assembly OBHX01 (sample SAMEA2602897, study PRJEB22501) | metagenome
GGAACTCGAGACCCACGGCCGGGAGGCTCTGAAAACATGGCCGCAGGCCTGCCGCGCGCATCTCATGCCCGAGCCGCTCGTGGACGCCGGACTCATGCTGGCGAGGGCCGGTCTCAACAGCAGGCCGCCGGCGCTCATGGACGTGTCGGACGGCGTGGCCAGGGATCTGCCCCGCCTGCTCGGACTGACCGGTGAGGCCGGCACGCCTTCCGTGGCCGGAGGCGGTCTCGGAGCGGAACTCGTCCTCCCGGCGGGCATACTGCCCTCAGAAGTCACCCGCTGGTGCAGGGAAAACGGCAGAAGCCCCGTGAAGGAAGCGCTTCTGGGCGGTGAGGATTACGCCCTCCTCGGGTCCTGCGCCGCAGACATGCTCCCATCCCTTCATGCGGCCATTCCCGGCCTCTGGGAAATCGGCACCGTCACGGACACGGGAAAGATATACTGCAACCGTGAAAGTCTGGAATCCCTGCACGGGTTTGATCATTTCGCCGCGGAACGCTGAAGAAGCCGCGGCCTGCCCTCCGGGCAGAACACAAAGCACCATGTGGAAACGGGAGAGAAGAGTATGAACGGCATCGTCAGAGACAGATACGCAGACTGGAAGAACAGATTTGACCTCAGCCCCAATGTCCTTCTGGAAAAAGGCATAGCGGTAGAGGATTTCGTTCACGGACTGGACATCGTCATTCATACCTGCCGTGAGGCCTGGCTCGCGGGCATCATGGTCGGATTTAACGGAAATATGAGCATGCGTCTCGGCGAGGATCTCCTGCTGGTGACGGGAACCACGGTACCCAAGGGGCATCTGACTGACAACGACGTGGCCCTGATCTGTGTGGACGGCACCCGGATAGCCGGACCGGCCATATCAAGTGAGACGGCCATGCATACGGACGTGTATAAAGCCGTCCCTGACGCCCGTTTTATTCTGCACACCCATCCGACCCACCTGCTGGCGCTTTCCGTGGCTGTCGGTCCGGAAGAAATGCTTTCCATGCCGCTTTTCGAGTCGCGCATGTGGAAGGAGAAGCTCGCTTTTGCAGACGCCTGCGCGCCGGGGAGCAGGGAGCTCGCGAGAAGTGTGGGAGAGGCTGCCGTAAAGGGACAGTCTGTTTTCATGAAGGAGCATGGGCTCTGCGTGTATGGCAAAACGGCCGGTGAGGTGCTGGCCGTTTCCGAGGAAATGGATCATCTCGCCGCCATGCAGCTCCTCGCGGCAGGCTGTAGAAGATAGTTTTTACACCGGCTGCCCCTGCTTTATTTTCAGTCCCGCGCCTCGCCGAAAATGCGTCCGGCCCTGTCGAAGAAGCCGGAAAGGATGGCATTGGAGACGAGCATGCCTTCCCTGGTCAGGCGGCAGCCGGTATCACCCAGGGTGATGAGTTCCTGTTCCGTCAGCGCTTTCAGGTATTCTCCGTAGTCCTTCCGGAAAACCCTGCCGGTCCGGAAGGTATATTCCTGATAACTGAGGCCGCAGACCGTCCTCAGGCGTAACATGATAAGTTCCAGAATGCGGTCCAGAGGGCTGAGAACCTCGGGGGAGCCGCCGAGGAGACCTTTTGACGTGTTTTCAAGCCACACGCCGAAGTCCTCCGCGTCTGTCCAGCGTTTCCCGCCGATTGTGGAGACGGCGGAGGGGCCCATGCCGAGAAAATCCTGTCCCTGCCAGTATCCGCAGTTGTGGCGGCAGGTGTGTCCGAAGCGGGCGAAGTTGGAAATTTCGTACTGGGAGAAGCCATGCTTTTCCAGGAAGCCGATGGCTCCGAGATACATGTCCCGCTGCTCCTCTTCGCCGGGCAGGGTGAAGCAGCCATCTCTGAACATGGAGAGGAAGGGAGCGTCCTCCTCGAGGGAAAGGCCGTAGGCGGAAATGTGATCCGGTTCCAGCCGCATGGTGCTTTCAAGCGTTTCCATCCAGCTTTGTCCGGTCTGCCCGGGAAGCCCCCACATGAGGTCCGCGGAAAGAGACTGGAAACCGATCCTGTGGGCCTCCTCGAAGGTCTGCATCACATCTTTCGGCGAGTGAATGCGTCCGAGAGTTTTGAGCTCCGAGGAGATCATGCTCTGAACACCAACGGAAAGGCGGGTTACCCCGGCGTCGTGGAATCCCCGCATGGCGCCGGGCCTGTTCAGGGATTCGGGATTGCCTTCGAGCGTGACTTCAGCGTTGCCGGTCACGCGGAAAAGCTTGGATATGGTGTCCAGAATGGAACCTACGGCCTCGGGAGAGAGCAGGCTCGGTGTGCCTCCGCCGAAGAAGATGGTGGAAACCGTGTTGCTTCCGCTGGAGCCGAGTCTGTACGCCCACCAGCGGATTTCCCTGAGCAGAGCGGGAAGATAGCTGGAAGGGACCGGGGTTTTGCCGATGTCAGAGGAGTGAAAGGCGCAGTACAGGCAGCGGCGGCGGCAGAAGGGGACGTGGATATAGATCAGCATGGCAGCTCGGCGGGTAAAGGGTTGGCCGCGGAGGGGAAGGGTGAAACGCGCTCTTCCTACTTCCAAAACGTTCGGCTGACAAGCGTGGGAAAGGCCGGGAACGCCTCCCTGTCTTGGCAAGGTGAAAGTGTGCGGGTATACTCACCGGCCATAGATATTTTTGAAGGAGACATAGCATGGATATACGCTTTCAGGCCGGCGGAGCCGACAAGTGGAAGGCCGATATAGCCCTTATCCCTATCCGTGAGGGAGAAAAAATAACCGACACCTGCCCGGAACTGGACAGCGCGGCGCCGTATCTTGTCATTGCCCCGGCCATGCGCGACGTGAGCGGACGGAAGGATGAGATAAGTCTCATCTACGGGCATCCGGATCTTCCCTATTCGCGCGTCATGCTCATCGGACTCGGGCGGGAAGCGGTGACCCCGGACAGCCTTCGCCGTGCCTATGCCCTGGGCACGCGCCGCGCCAGGGCCATGCACCTCAGGTCCCTGCAGATTCCTGCTTTCACACTGCAGCGTTTCGGCGGCGTGGACAGACTTCTCGAGGAAGCTGTCTACGCGTGCAAGCTCGCCGATTACGAAGTTTCCGGACTGAAGCACAGAAAACCCGGCGACCCGGAGCCGATCTCCTTCCTGTCCGTGAATTTTACGGGCGAGTATGTGCCGGAGAAGGAACAGGCTGCGGCCCGCAGGGGCGAGGATGCGGCTGATACCGTCATTCTCGCGCGCAATCTCATCAATACGCCTGCCAACATGATGTATCCCGAAGCTTTTGCCGAAGAGGCCCGCAGACTCGCTGAGGGGACGACGCTTTCCTGTACGGTGTACGACGAGAAACAGCTCTCCGACATGGGGTTCAACGCCCACCTCGCCGTGGGACAGGGCGGGAAGAATCCTCCCCGCCTGGTCGTGCTTGAATACACCCCGAAAGGCCATGAAAACGATGACCCGCTCGTCTTCGTGGGAAAGGGCATCACGTTTGACTCGGGCGGTATTTCCCTGAAGCCGGCAGCCAACATGCATACCATGAAGTGTGACATGACCGGCGCCGCTGCGGTTCTGACCTCCGTTTCCATGCTGGCCCGTGAGGAAGTTCCTCATCGCGTGGTCGGCATCATGGCCCTGGCTGAGAATATGCCCGACGGCGGCGCCGTGCATCCCGGCGACGTAGTGACTGGCCTGAACGGCAGCACCATCGAAATCATCAATACGGATGCGGAAGGCCGTCTCGTCCTGTCCGACGCCCTGACCTTTGCCCAGAAGAACTGGCATCCCGCGGCCGTTGTGGATGTGGCCACGCTGACGGGCGCCTGCGCCACGGCTCTGGGCGATCAGGTGGCCGGCCTCTTCAGCAATGACACGGAGCTTGCCGAGCGCGTTATCTCGGCCGGAAGCTGCGCGGGCGAAAACTACTGGCGCATGCCGCTCTGGGAAGGCTACAGAGGCAGACTGGAGAGCACGGTGGCCGATATCTGTCATACCGGAAGCTCTCGTGAGGGGGGCGCCATTGTCGCAGCCCTGTTCCTGGAACACTTTATCAGCGAAGGCACCAGATGGGCGCATCTCGACATAGCCGGCGAAGACTGGGTAAGTGAGGCGAAGCCCCTCTGCCCCAAAGGCGCTTCGGGGTTTGCTGCCAGAACGCTGCTTGAGCTTGGCCGCGGAGGTTTTGAATAATGAGCAAGGTTTACCTTCTGGGTGCCGGTCCGGGCGATCCCGGCCTTCTGACACTGCGGGCGGAGGAAATTCTCGAAAAGGCCGACGTCGTGGTCTATGACGCTCTCGCCAACGCTTCCTTCCTGGACTTCGCCCGCCCTGACGCGGAAAGGATTTACGTCGGCAAGATTGCCGATCAGCACGCCATGAGCCAGGAAAACATCAACAGGCTGCTCGTGGAAAAAGCGAAGGAAGGCAAGGATGTGGCCCGCCTCAAGGGTGGAGATCCTTACATCTTCGGCCGTGGAGGCGAGGAGGCTCAGGAACTTCTGGCCGCGGGCGTCGAATTCGAGGAGGTGCCGGGCATCACTTCGACCATCGCCGCTCCCGCCTACGCGGGCATCCCGCTGACCCACAGGGATTTCTCCTCCTCCGTGACCATCGTGACCGGCCATGAGAATCCTGACAAGAAGGAGAGTTCCCTGGACTGGCCGAGCCTCGCGCGCAGCGCTTCCACGCTTGTGTTTGTCATGGGCATGAAGAATCTGCCCCTCATCTCAAAGCATCTCATCGATGCTGGGATGAAGCCGGATACGCCGGCTGCCCTGGTGTACAGGGGAACGACTCCGTTCCAGCGCACGCTCGTCAGCACCATCGGGGAACTGCCGGAGCGCGCCGTGCAGGAACATTTTACCAATCCCTCGGTCATCGTCGTGGGCGGCGTGTGCCGCCTGCATGACAGCCTGGACTGGTTCGGGAAGAAGCCTCTTCTCGGCAGGCGCGTGGTTGTGACCCGCGCCCGCGCCCAGGCCAGCGGTCTCGCAGCGCTTCTCGCGGAGCAGGGAGCCTACGTTCTGCAGTGCCCCACTATCCGCATACAGCCTCTCGCAGACCAGTCTGCCCTGGACAGCCGGCTCGGAAGTCTTGATTCCTATGCCTGGGTGATTTTCACTTCAGTTAACGGTGTGAAGGTGTTCTGGGAACGTCTGCGTCACGCAGGCAGGGATTCCAGAGCCATCGGCCGGACGCGCGTGGCAGCCATCGGGCCGGCCACGGCCGGGGAACTCAGGAAGCACGGCATCTTCCCGGACTTTGTTCCGCCCAAATATATTGCCGAGAGCGTCATTGAAGGCCTGACTGCACAGGGCGGCCTCAAGGGCACGAAGATTCTTATCCCGAGAGCAGCCAAAGCCCGGGAGATTCTGCCTGATGCGCTGCGGGCCCAGGGCGCTGAAGTTGACGTGGTGCCGGTTTACGAGACCGTTCCCGAGTGCAGCGACAAAGAGACGTTCCTGGCTGCTCTCAGGGCCGGAGAACTCGACTGCATCACCTTCGGCTCCTCCTCCACAGTGGACAACCTGCTGTCCATCGTGACGGCTGAGGAACTGAAAGAACATCCGGAAGTGAAACTGGCCTGTATCGGGCCGGTTACAGCCCGAACCCTTGAGGGGCACGGCCTCAAATGCGCCGTCATGCCGGATGAATATACTATTCCTGCCCTCGTGCAGGCCCTGATCGACACCTACCGCTCATAAGGAGAGCCATATGTCTCTTCCCATTGCCATCGTCGCTTCCGGCAACGGAACCAACGCCCAGGCCATGATCGACCTCATGAAGGCCGGCGTGCTCGACGTGGATATCCGCCTCATCTTCTGCAACCGCCCGGGCGCTCCCGTTCTGGAACGCGCCAGGAAAGCCGGTGTTCCCTCCAGGATGCTGGACCACACAAAGTTCCCGGACAGAGCTTCCTTTGACCGGGAGATGGCCTCCATCATCAAGGAAAGCGGCGCGGAACTCGTCGTTCTGGCGGGCTACATGCGCCTTCTGACTGACGATTTCCTGAAGGAGTTCCCGCACCGGGTCATCAATATCCATCCTTCCATCCTGCCCGGATTTGGCGGAAGCATCCATGCCGGTCAGGAAGCCGTGGATTATGGCGTCAAGCTGTCCGGCTGCACCGTACACGTCGTTGAGATGAAGGTCGACAGCGGCCCGGTCATCATTCAGGCCGCCGTCCCCTGCAACGCCGGAGACAGCGAGGACGATCTCATGACCCGCGTCCACAGGATGGAACACAGGATCTATCCCCAGGCCGTTGAGTGGTTCGCCGAGAACCGTCTCCGCGTCGAAGGCCGGCATGTCTACCTGGACAAGGCTGACAAGCCCCTCGCGCCCATGGACGGGGAGAGCTTTGTCTGGCCGCCTCTTGAAAAAGGATTTTAGCGTCCCTTTCCCCATACTGTGAGGTAATGTGCCTATGTTGAGATTGCGTTTCCCTTCTTCGGCCGTCACAGCGGCCCTGGCATCATGCGCTCTTGCCGGTTTCCTCTTCCTGGGAGCGTCCATGCCCACGCCTGCCGGCGCAGCCGCCGATGTGGCTGGTCTCTACACGGATGCCCTCATTAGCGGGGATGCGAAGGCTCTGGAGAGGCTTCTGGCGCCGAACTTCATCTTCATCGCTCCCAACGGCCATATTGAAGATGGCAGTCACTTCCTCGAATCCATCCGCAGCAGGCACTTCGTCGTTTCTGACATGACTCTCAAGAACATGAGAGAGACGAGAACCGGCGATGTCCGCCTTATTACCGGCAACGGCACCTTCATGGCCAGCTCTGACAATCCGCTTCCCGGCGGACTTATGCGTCTGACCATGGTGACGGACAGGAGCAGCGGAAGCGAGAAGATTCTTCTCGTGCAGGTGACTCCTGTCATCCCCACACGCGACTGTAGGGACGGCAACTGCCGCATCCGCTAGGGGCCGGCCTTCTTCAACTATCAGGGCAGGAAGAGTTTTTTCTTCCTGCCCTTTCTGCTTGTACGAAAACAAAGAGGCCCGGGGCGTAAGCCACGGGCCTCTTTCGTTCAGGAGGGAATACTACAGTTCGGGCGGGAGCTCATCGAGCTGCTTCTGCGAGAATACCGGTCCATCGAGGCAGACGTATTTGCCGCCGATGCCGCAGCGTCCGCAGATGCCGATACCGCACTTCATTCTCTTTTCAAGGGAGGTGAAGACGTTTTCGTGCGAGAAGCCAAGTTCATCGAGAGCCTGCAGTGTGAACTTGATCATGATGGGCGGTCCGACGAGAACAGCCACGGTATTGTCAGGGCTGGGCTTCAGTTCGCGCAGCACGTTGGGGATGAGTCCCACATTGTGCGTCCAGCCTTCAGCTTCCCTGTCGATGGTCAGCGTGCAGTCCAGATCCGGGTTATTCATCCAGCCTTCCAGCTCGTAGCTGTAAGCCAGATCCTGCGGGGACTTGCCGCCATACAGGAGGCTGATCTTGCCGTAGTCTTCCTTGTGCTCGAGCAGGTGGAGCATGACGGTGCGGATGGGCGCCATGCCGATGCCGCCGCCAATGAAGAACACGTTCTTGCCCTTCCAGTCCTTGAAAGGCCACGGACGTCCGAGAGGAGCCCTGACGCCGACCTTATCGCCCTTGCAGAGCTCGTGGACAGCGGTGGTTACTTCGCCTGCCTGCATGACGGAGAACTGGATGTAGTCCTTCATGGAAGGAGGGTTGTTGATGACGAAGGTGGATTCGCCCACGCCGAAGACAGAGAGCTGACCGACCTGCCCGGGTTCGAAGGTGAAGTCCTTCATTTCCTCGGGATCATCGAGGACGACGCGAATCGTCTTGATGTTGTGCGTTTCGCGGATGACATCGACGACGGTGGCCGCCATGGGTTTATATGGATTGCCCTTAATCATCGGGCGGGGAGCAACGGGCGTCAGCTTGCTGCCGTCCGGATTAGGCTTGAGAACAGTCTGTGTTGTCACGGTTTTCTCCGCCTCTTTTTTTCTTTCAGGGGATGTTGCAGGGGCGCCGGCCTCGCGGGCGGGCTCTTCAGCCCTGGGTGCCCCGGCAGGGATCTCAGCCTCGGAGGCGGGAGCGGCCTCCTTCGCGGCCTCGGCCTCTTCCTTCGCAGGCTGGGCTTCGGCTTTGACAGCTTCGGCAGGAGCCTCGGCCTCTTCCTTCGCAGGCTGGGCTTCGGCTTTGACAGCTTCGGCGGGAGCTTTTGCTTCTTCCCTGACGGCAGGGGCTTCAGCTTTGACAGCCTCGGCGGGAGCTTTTGCTTCTTCCCTGACGGCAGGGGCTTCAGCTTTGACAGCTTCGGCAGGAGCGGCCGTCAGAGTTTTTTTGCTTTTGCGCGCGGTGCTTTTTTTGGCTGAGGCCGTCTTCTTATTCTTTCCGGATGTTTTCTTTGTAGCCATTATGAACCCTCATTACTTTGAGCTTTCAGCAGGCTCTTCGGCGATGGCATCCAGAACGATCTGACGGATATCAATGCGTGCGGGGCAGTTGCTGATGCAGCGGCCGCAGCCCATGCAGGAGAAGGCGCCCCAGTTTTCCGGATAGGTGGAGAACTTGTGAGTGACGCGCTGGCGCATGTGCGTGGCCTTGGTGGGACGCGGATTGTAGCCGCTGGCTTCCTGCGTAAACAGGGCGCTCATGCAGTTATCCCAGGAACGGATACGGCGGCCGGGCTTGCCGACACCGGTACCCTCGTCCGTGATGTTGAAGCAGTAGCAGCTCGGGCAGAAGTACGTGCAGGCGCCGCAGCTGAGGCATCTGTCGGACTCTCTTGTCCAGAAGTCGAGATCCCGGAACTTGGCGAGAACGCGGGCGGGAGCCTGGGAAAGGTCGGGCTTCTTGCTCAGAGTAGCCCAGGCAGCCTTGCGCACATCCATAAGTTCCTTTTCCCTGTCCGCGGCATCGGGAAGCTGGCAGGCTTCGAGGACGCTCTTGCCTTTTTCGGACACGGCCTGAAGGATATAGCCGTCAGGCATTTCGGTCATGAGGACATCGGAACCCTCCGGGGAGGAGGGGCCGCCGCCGACCCAGTGGCAGAAGCAGGTGTTGCAGCCGGTATTGCAGGTCAGGGTAAAGACCGTGAGAGCCTTGCGCCTGGCCTCATAGTAGGGGTCCTTGTAAAGGCCGTTCATGTAGGGACGGTCGAGGGTGGCGTAGCCTCTGGCATCGCACGCCCTGCAGCCGAACACGACGGTAGGCTCTGCTTCGATATTGTCGTTGATGGTCAGGTTGTATTCTCCGGGCTGATCCGGATTGGGTTTCTTCTCGTAGGTCAGGAGAGTCTCACTATGGGGGAGGACGGCGTCCTTGGCGGGCACAGTCGCTTTGGCCATGGTAAACTCAAGTCCTTCATGCCACGGTTCGAAGACGATGGACTTTTTGACGGCGGGTTTCTCGACGGGAACCAGAACACGGTTTTCCTTGGCCAGGAAAGCGAGGAGGGCCGGGAGATCCGATTTTTTTGCGAAACGATAGATAGGCATCTTTTACAGCTCCCTCTGCTTAATATGCGCTTCCTCTTTCTGGTACGTGAGGAGCGGCGGTTCGGCTTCGGCATCCATGCCGCTCTGATAGCCGTCAAAAAGCCCGGCTATCACGCGGGCGATCTGCTGGCGCAGGGCCAGAATCGGGATGCCCATCGGGCAGGCCCTCTGGCATTCGCCGCAGAGCGTGCAGCGGCCGGCAAGGTGCATGGTGTGGATGCACTGGAAGTACAGCTTCTCGCGGGTCGTGTTTTCCTGTGTGATGAAATGCGGCTCGCGGGAATCGGCGATGCAGTAATCCTTGCACACGCACATGGGGCAGGCGTTGCGGCAGGCGTAGCAGCGTATGCAGCGGTCCATTTCGCCTTTCCAGAAGGCGAAGCGCTGTTCCAGCGTCATGGCATCGAGCATGGCCAGCTCAGGGGGCGTGCCGGGCTGTTTTTCAATGGCCGGAGCGTCGCCGAAGGACACATCGGACACCTTGGCCTTAGGCATGGCGCAGTTATAGCACTTGCCCTGGGCGCAGTCGGTGATGCAGAAGCGGTGATCCTTGCCATCGGCGGTAATGGTCACGCCGGCTTCGTCATAGACGACCTTGTCGATGGTCCTGTAGCGGCCGAGTTCCTGGTCGATGCGGGCCATGTCGAAGGTGCCTTCGCAGGGCAGGGAGAAGATGGTGATGTTTTCTCTCGGGATGAGGTTTTCCTGGAGGAGCTCAACCACGGAGCGGGAGTCGCAGCCCTTTACCACCACGCCGACCTTGGGGAGTTTGTCCTGCGGCAGCGTACGGCCGATGAGGCCGGTGAGATAGGTGGCGGGGTTGTTCACGTTGAATGGGCCCCACACCAGCCTGTCCACGTCTTCAGGCTTGCGCATGAAGAGCGGCACGGTATGGGCCGCGTCGTCGCCCTGCTGCCAGCCGATGACGATATCGAGGCCGTTGCCGAGCTTCTCTTTGATGGCGGCCTTGAGCTCGTCGAGCTTCGCCTTCTGGCCGGTGCCGAGGGGACGCAGGGGCTGCAGGGCCATATCGGCAACCTCAAGTAGCTTGTCCGCGTTCTCGAGACGGGGCGCGGGTCCGAGCTTGTGCACTCTTTCGGTGAAGGCGGTCACCACGTGCTGCCAGCGCTGGCCTTCCGAAGCGGAAACCCAGGTGTACTCGAAGCGTCTGTCGTCGATGCCGAGGATGGGGAGGAACTGCTTCAGGACCTCGAGCCTGCGACGGGCGTAGAAGTTGCCTGCGGAATAATGGCAGTCATTGGGGTGGCAGCCGGAGACGAGCACGCCGTCGGCGCCATTGACAAGGGCCCTCAGAATAAAGAGGGGATCAATGCGTCCCGAGCAGGGGACGCGGATAATCCTGAGGTCAGTGGGCTGCTTCGCGCGCGCGACGCCAGCCGTATCGGCGCCCCCGTAGGAGCACCAGTTGCACAGGAAAGCGACAATCCTGAGCTCTTTGCCTTCTAGAACTGGCATAACGTGTTAACCTCCGCGAGAATCTCATTGTCGGTAGCGTGCGAGAGCTGGATGGCACCCTGCGGGCACGTGGACGTGCACACGCCGCAGCCCTGGCAGACAGTGTCGATGACCTTGGCCTTGAGCTGTCCACGGAAGGCTTCTTCCTTGATGGCGCCGAAGGGGCAGCACTTGATGCACTTGCCGCAGTCGACGCATCTCTTTATGTCAACGTGGGCGATCTGCGGGTCGTTCTGCAGCTTGTCGCGGCTGAACAGGGAGAGAACCTTGGCCGCGGCTGCGGAGCCTTGGGCGACGGAGTTCGGGATATCCTTGGTGCCCTGGCAGACGCCTGCGAGGAACACGCCGGCCGTATTGGTTTCCACAGGGCGCAGCTTCGGATGGCTTTCCATGAAGAATCCGTAGTGGTCGTAGGAGATGCGCAGCTTTTCGGCCAGGGCGGCGGCGCCGTGGCTGGCCTCGATGCCGACCGCAAGAACGACCATGTCAACGGTCACCTGGACCTGGGTGCCGAGAAGGGTGTCGGCGCCCATGACCACGTACTGGCCGTTTCCGTCAGGGTAGATCTTGGACACACGGCCGCGGATGTACTCCGTCCCGTATTCCTCGACAGCCCTGCGGGTGAACTCGTCATAGCCTTTGCCCACGGCGCGGATGTCCATGTAGAAAACATAGGACTGGGAATCCGGGATGTGGTCCTTGGTCAGGACGGCCTGCTTTGCGGTGTACATGCAGCAGAAGCCGGAGCAGAGGTTCCTGCCGCGGGAGGGATCTCGGGACCCGACGCACTGGATGAAGGCGATTTTCTTGGGTTCCTTGCCGTCGGAGGGGCGCACGATGTGACCGCCGGTGGGGCCGGAGGCGTTGAGCAGGCGCTCGTACTGCAGCGAGGTGATGACGTCGGGGTATTTGCCTCCGCCGTACTGCTCGTACACGGTCCAGTCCATGAGGTCATAACCGGTGGCGGCGATGATGCAGCCGACCTTTTCCGTGATGAGCTCGTCCTTCATCTCGTAATTGATGGCCTTTGTGGGGCACACCTTGGCGCAGACGCCGCATTTGCCCGTGGTCAGCTTTTTGCAGTACTGCGGGTTGATGCTGGCGCGTTTGGGAATGGCCTGCGGGAACGGGATGTTGATGGCCGTGGTCTTGCCAACATTCTCATTGAAGTGGTCGGGCACGTTCTTGGTGGGGCACTTTTCCGTGCAGGTGCCGCAGCCGGTGCACTTGGACCAGTCAACGTAGGTGGCGCGCTTTTTGATGGTGACGTCGAAGTTGCCGACATAGCCGGACACGTCCTGAACCTCGGAGCACGCGTAGAGGGTGATGTTGGGATTCTGGGACACGTCCACCATCTTGGGGCCGAGAATGCAGGCGGCGCAGTCAACGGTGGGAAAGGTCTTGTCGAGCTTGGCCATCTTGCCGCCGATGGTGGGCTCGCGCTCCACGAGCAGGACCTTGATGCCGGCATCAGCGCAGTCAAGGGCCGCCTGAATGCCGGCGACGCCGCCGCCGATAATCAGGACGCGCTTGTTGATGTCGAAGCTCTGGGCCTGGAGGGGGCGGTTGTGGCGCAGCTTGGCCACGGCAATGCTGACGAGTTCGGTGGCCTTGTTGGTGTTGGCCTCCTTGTCCTTGCCGATCCAGGAGACGTGCTCGCGGATATTGGCCATTTCGAACATGTAGCGGTTCAGTCCGGCGCGCTCGACAGTGCGGCGGAAGGTGGGCTCGTGCATGCGCGGGGAACAGGAAGCGACGACCACGCCCGTGAGGTTGTGTTCGTGGATGGCCTTTTCGATGGCCGCCTGGCCGGGTTCGGCGCAGGTGTACATTAAGTCTGTGGCGTAGACGACGTCGGCAAAACCGAGGGCGTTCTTGGCAACCTGGGCACAGTCAACGGTGCCACCGATGTTGCTGCCACAGTGGCAGACAAAAACTCCTATCCTCATGCGTTGCCTCCTTTGGCGGCCTTGTCTTTGGCCGCGGTGCTCAGCGCCCTGATTTTGTCAATGACGCGATCGGGGCTGACACAGAGCTTCTTCAGTCCGAGTTCGTCGGCGCTGCATCCGAAAGCGATACCCATCAGCTGGGTATAGTAGAGGACAGGGATGTTGAATCTGGTGCCTTCGGCCTTGGCAGCCTGCTTCTGGCGCAGGTCAAGGTTCATCTGACAGAGCGGGCAGCACACGGCGACGCAGTCGGCGCCCATACGCACGGCGAGCTCAAGGATGCGCCCGGAGTTGCGGGCCGTGAGCGGACGGTGCGGGATACCGGAGGAAGCGCCGCAGCATTCTGTCTTCAGGGGGAAGTCGAGTATGCTGTCAGCGCCGCAGGCAGCGAGCAGGCTTTCCATGAGGCTCGGATTCTCGGGATCGCCGAAATTCATGAGTTCCGGCGGACGGCTCATGAGGCAGCCGTAGTAGGGAGCAATCTTGATGCCGGCGAGGGTGCTGGTCACGTGCTTCCTGATCGCGTCAGCGTCCCTCAGGCGGCCGATGCACTGCATGACGGAAATGGTTTCGGGAAGCTTCTCCGGAGCGGGCTCGTCGAGGAGTCCGTTCACCCTGTCCCTGAACTCGGGATTCTCCATGCGCTGGCGGGCGTGGAGAAGGTTGGAGAGGCAGCTCGGGCAGGGGGTGACCACCGTGTCCGCACCCTGTTTGGCAGCCAGGGAGAGATTGCGGGTGCAGAGGGCCGCGGACAGTTCCGTGCTTACCGCGTGGGCGGGAGTGGAGCCGCAGCAGTTCCAGTCTTTGATCTCTTCCGCCTGGATCCCGAGGACCTTGCAGACGGCCTGAGAGGAGAGCTCGTAGTCAAGAGAAGACCCCTTGGCCGAGCATCCGGGGTAATATGCTAACTTCATGGACGGACCCCTTCCTTCTTGGCACGTTCTTTATAACGTTTGAAAATGCGCGCCACGGATTCCGCAGCCGCCTTGTCGGGAATGACATGGGGCTTGATGCTGAGCTTGTTTTTCATAAGGGCCATGGGCGCAAGATCAAGATCGGTGTACAGGCGCAGGGAACGCAGCATGTACAGGGCCATGGTGCCGATTTCATAGCTGCGTCCGAACGCCCTGACGGTGTCCAGGAACGAAAACCAGAATTTTTCCATACGGCGTACGCTGACCACATTCTTGCGGCGGGCCATATGACGGAGCGTTTCCATGACCCCGGCTACGTCGATGTCGTTGGGGCAGCGCAGGGAGCAGGTAGAGCAGGACAGGCACATCCAGATGGATTTGGAGCTCAGTACCTTTTCCTTCAGGCCGAGCTGAATGCCCCGCATGATCTGGTTGGGCTGCATGTCATAGTCTGGCGATGCAGGACAGCCGGCCGTGCAGTTGCCGCACTGGTAACAGTTGCTGATGTTTTGCCCGCTTTCGGTCTCAACCTCTTTCTGGAAGGCCGGGTCCTTTGAGCGGACGAGATCAACGGTCTCTCTCATTTTTCCCTCCGACGCGCTTCCTGGCAGGCAGGAAACGCTCTACAGGCGTTTATCTAACGGCCGAGTTGTTGCAGTGATCCCGAAAGGATGCAGAAGGCAGGAGGTGCTGCATCGGCTTTTCAGGCAGGCTTCTCTGCCCCGGCTGATAAAGGCGTAGTATATAAACAGGAAACAAATTTATCCAGTTCTATGGGAAATTGCTACTTTTTTCACGAAATTTCGTGACAGACTGAGAAAATACACTGGCCGGGGCCGGTTTACTCCGGTTTCCCTGTCCGCGCTCCGGCTTTTCCGGCCTCCCGTTCCCGTACGACGTGATCGAGAGCCATGAGGCCGAGGAGGTAGCTGTTTGATCCGAAGCCCTCTATGCAGCCGCAGCAGGCCGGCGCGATGACGGACTGGTGGCGGAAGGATTCCCTTCCCTGCACGTGGGACATGTGCACTTCGACCACGGGGCAGTGCAGGATATCGAGTGCGTCAAGCAGGGCGTAGCTGTAGTGGGTCCAGGCGCCAGCGTTGATGACGACGCCCCTGGTTCCGTCCGTGAGGGCTTTATGGATTCTGTCCACGAGCGCTCCCTCGTAGTTGCTCTGATAGAAGTCGAGAGTGACGTCCATCTGGGAGGCCAGGTGTCTGAGCGCATTATTGATGTCATCCAGGGTGGCAGTGCCGTAGACGGCGGGATCACGCCTGCCGAACATGTTCAGGTTGACACCGTGGAGAATAAGATAGTCATGCTGGGTCATTTTTATCTTCCGTCTTCAGGGACAGAAACCGGCCGGGATCGCGGGGGACACCGGCCGGCCTGGTTCCTGGGGTTTGCGGACTAGGCGAATTTTCTGCGGGCGGCGGCGAAGCCATCGGCTGCGTTGCGAATGACCTTCTCGTCCACGCAGAAGGCGAGGCGGAAGTAGCCGGGGCAGCCGAAGCCCGAGCCGGGCACACCGAGCACGCATTCCTTGGTCAGCTCGGCGATGAAGGCCTGATCATCCCCGCCGGGGGCCTTGGGGAAGAAGTAGAAGGCGCCGCGGGGCATGGTGAACTCGTATCCGGCTTCGGTGAGGACCTCGGCCATGGCGTTGCGGCGGCGCAGATAAATATTGCTGTCCACAGTGCTGCCGAGGCCGGCGACCATGATATGCTGGCCGACGATGGGTGCGTTGACATAGCCGAGTATGCGGTTGGTGAGCGTGATGGCCGCGATGAACTCGTCGCGGCGGTCAAGAAGCGGGGACGGCACGGCATAGCCGATCCGCTCGCCGGGGAGAGACATATTCTTGGAGAAGGAGCTCAGGAGCACGGCGTAGGGGTAGAGCGGAAGCACTGAGGGAACGACTGCTCCGTCGTAGGCCAGGAAGCGGTAGGGCTCATCGCTGAGCAGCCAGATGGGATGGCCGACTTCGCGGCTTTTCTTTTCGAGGACGGAGACGATGTCCTTCAGGGTGTCCAGACTGTAGATGGCGCCGGTGGGGTTGTTCGGGGAGTTGATGATGACGGCCCTGGTCTTTTTGGAAATAGCTGCCTCAAGGGCGTTCACATCGGGTTCCCACGTGTCCTTCTTTGTATTGACACGGGTGAGGTAGCCGCCGTGGTTGGCGACGTAGAAATCGTATTCGACGAAGTAGGGGGCGAAGGTGATCAGCTCCTCGCCGGGATTGAATATGGCCCGGAGAACGGCGTTGAGGGCGCTGGCCGCCCCGACGCTGATGATGAGGCCGTTGCCGTCAATCTGCACGCCCTGTTCCTTTGAAACCCATTTCGCGAGAGCTTCCCTCGCCCAGGGGGCGCCCGCGTTGGGCGTGTAGCCGAACGCGAAGGGCTGGTCGCATTTTGCGGCAAAGCCCTGCAGTCCCTTCACGACCGCTTTGGGTGCGGGGAGATCCGGGTTGCCCAGGGAAAAGTCGTAAACCTTGTCGTTGCCGTACTTCTTCCTCAGCTCGATACCCGCCTCGAACATGCGGCGGATCATGGAGGAGTGGGCCATATATCCTTCTACAGCTTTAGAGAGCAGTTCCATGGAGACCTCCTGTCTTGTCATTGGCCATTGTATAAGCTATCAGTTGGGGTAATACACTTTTTCGGTGGAGGTTTTCAATGGCTCGGTTTTCCCCTACCTGTTTTGTGGCTCCTGTCCTTCTTTTCTGCGGCATGTTTTTTATATCCGGCTGCGGGCTGTGGCAGGACGCGCCCGAGGAAAAGGGCATGAAGGTGACGGCCGCAGTGCGTGGGGTCCATTACTGTTCGAGGCTTTCTCCGGAACTCTCCATAGCCAATCCCCCCAAGGGAACTGACCGCTACGAGGTGAAACTCGAGCGTCTTGATGACGGGCAGTTCTATGGCGGCGGCACGTGGGCGTTTGACGGCCTCGACGGAGACGGAATGGATTCCATTCCCGAAGGCGCTCTGACCAGCCATTATCGCGGCCCCTGTCCGGGTGTGGGCAAGAGCGAGAGGTTCAGATTCACGGTTTCGGCCATGGGCAGAGACTCCAAGGTGCCGCTTGAGGTCAGAACCTATGACTTCACCGCTGAAAAGTAGCAGAGCGTTATCTTTCGCGAAATAACAGAGCCTCCGCGCGGTTACCGCGCGGAGGCTCTGTTATTTTTTCCTGTGGGAGAGAAAGGCTACAGGTCGTCTTCGTCGATCTCGGGAAGAACGGCGGTCACATTGGTTCTGATGCGGCGGTGCTTGTGCACTTCTTCCTCCTTCGCAGGACGGAAGGAAGGCAGATTGTTGTATCCGTTCCAGAACCCCGGAAAGAGCCCGCTCATGATGTAGGGGTTTCCAAGGCGGAAGCCGGACGTTACCGGCCTCGCGCAGGCAGCTACGGCCAGAGCGGCCGCCCAGGGAGCGGAAGGCGCGATCCAGGTGGAATGAGGAGTTTCGAGAGGCTCTTCCTCTTTCCTGCGGCGGGGGCGGCTTTCCCTGCGCTCCACGATGTTCCCGTCGTCGTCAATATCAAGGCCGCAGGCCCGCGCAAAGCTTTCCGCGGTCACCCAGGGGGCCTGGCAGGGGACGTAGCCCCTGGGCATGCGCGCGGGCTGTCCCGCGAGCGCCGGAAGCATGCTCAGAAGAACGGGCAGGCAGAGCCAGTCCCCGGGTAGGTCCCCGGGAATTTCGATGCCGCCTTCGGGGAGCTTCGTCAGTTTCTCTCCTTTAAGGGAAATGATGCCGTCAGCGGAGGTGTCCGGTTTCAGGCCGCACTGGGTGAATACCTGCATGGCGGCTTCTGCCTCGGGGGTATCAGGCCAGTTCCCTCTGAGGGTTACGCTCCCGGAAAGGGCAGGAACCAGGGCCAGCAGGAAAATGGCCAGTTCCGGCTCCACAGGGAGGGAAAAATCTGCCGGAATGATGATTTTTGAGGGAGATATGTGAATTTTTTCACTATCAACCTCTACTCTGGCCTGAACTCTCTGCAGGAGGGGGACAATCCGTCTGACGATGCGGTCGCGCTGCGGGGTCTCCGAGAGATCGAAGGTGACGGAAACATCGTAGAAAGGCGCGGCAAGCAGCATGCCCTCAATGAATTCAAAGGGCACGTCCGCAGGGAAAACGATGCAGTCCGGCAGAAGGCCGGAGCATTCCACGCGCACGGGAAGTCCGGCGCTCCCCGGGATGATGTGCACGAGCCTTGCGCCGAGCTTTGGCAGAAAAGCGTCCACGGCATCGAGCCCGCTGAGGGGAAGGTTGGAGTCGCTGGTGAATTTGGCGCGGCTCGGATGGCCGAGATAGTGCCCCAGGGCGAGGTAGAAATTGTAGGAACTGCAGCCCGTGACAATGACCTTGTCAGGTGTGCCGCAGCGTTTTGCGGAGGGGGCCGAGATGGTGCCGTGTCCGTCGTCAGAGAGCTCGGCTCCCATGGCGTTGAAGGCCTGCATGCAGTCGTAAACAGGCGTGTTCATGAGCGTGGGGCCGAGGCTGAAGGGCTGGCCGGACGCTGCGGCGAGGGCAAGGAGCGAGCGCGTGAAGCGGCAGGCGAGAGGCGCTTTCATGTCAATGCTGACAGGCTCCTGCCGGGGGGAGAGACCGAACGCCTGGCGTTTCACGGCGCCTTCGGCGGGCTTCGGAAAGAAGGATGCTTCTTCCATGAGAGAGAAGAAAAGGCCGCTCAGCCTGGGATCGCCGCTCACCTTCGCGACGCGGGCTTCCCAGTCCTCGCGGATCATCTTTTCATCCTGGGATCCCGGATTTTTTTTCCTGCCGGCCATGCGCGTCAGCATGTTGTGGCGGCGCATGATGAGGTTGATGATATCAGCGTCGATATCACAGACGGTATCCCTGAGGGGGCGTTTGCGCGTCTCAAAATCACTCATTGAAGGAGACCTCCCGCATGAGGGCGTAAAGACTGCTGTACAGAGCCGGGTCATTGCTCACTTTGGAGACATGGTCCTCCCATGACTCGCGGATTTTCTTTTCTTCCCAGGGGGCAAGGCTGTCGTGATCGCCCTGCATCTTCTTAATGAAGGCGCTGCGGCGCTTGACGAGCCTGATGATGTCCCTGTCAATGTCACAGACTGTTTCCCTGAGAGGCGGGCGAGGTCTGTCGCGGAAGGGTTCGCTCATCGCAAGATTTCCTTATGTAATTGTAGGTTGGGCTGGGTGTTTCCCGACGGGGGTGCGGCCGGCGTGGCCGGGTCGGGCAGGTGAGGCAAAGAAAGAAGGGACCCGCGGCAGATGCGCGGGGTTCCCCTACGTACCTTAGGGGGCCTCTGAATGCAAGTTTTCCGGCTAAACGGACCCAATATTTTCTGTAAAAATTTTTAAAACTTAATATACTTATTTTATTAAATATTTTACTTTACAAGGACGGAAAATACGAGAACGGGCTTGACCAATCGGGAAGAGCTTGTTACGAAATTCTCAAGCCAAGGGAGAAAGAGCTGATTGTGAAATCTTGATCTTTCTCCGCAGATTAGTTTATTATGAACCGGATATCGGTACTGGCCCGAGTGTCCAGTTTCCGGTTATCAATAACCTTATTCTCTAGAGCTGGAGGAAACGTATGCCTACGTTTGTTGATCCGTCTAAATGCGACGGTTGCAAGGGCGGCGAAAAGACGGCCTGCATGTACATCTGCCCCAACGATCTTATGGTCCTGGATCCGGATGCCATGAGGGCTTACAACCAGGAACCCGATGCCTGCTGGGAATGCTACTCCTGTGTTAAGATTTGCCCCCAGGGCGCCATTACCGCCCGTCCCTACGCCGACTTTGCTCCTCTCGGCGGCACCTGTATCCCCATGCGTTCTGCTGACTCCATCATGTGGACCGTCAACTTCCGTGATGGCAGCACCAAGCGTTTCAAATTCCCCATCCGTACTACTCCTGAAGGCTCCATCGAGCCCTACAAGGGCTGGGACAAGGAAGGCAATCTGGACGACGAGTACTTCTACACTGAAAGCGAACTCAAAGAGCCTGAACAGCCCATCATGGAAAAGGCTACCGTCGAAGACGCCGACGCTTCCCTTACCTTCAAGCTTTAAAATTCGTTTTCCTGAGTATAGACAAATCTGTCACCAGAATATTTAGGAGTAAGCTACTATGCCTATGATCCCTGTTAAGGAAGCGCCGCGCGGCGTTCGTATTTCCGAACCGACTTATAAAGAACATGAGACCGACCTGCTGATCGTGGGCGGCGGCATGGGCGCCACCGGCGCCGCTGTCGAAGCTGTCCGCTGGGCCAAACCCCTCGGCATCAAAGTGTTCCTCTGCGATAAGGCCGCCCTCGAGCGTTCCGGCGCTGTGGCCCAGGGCCTTTCCGCCATCAACACCTTCCTTGAAAACAACACTCCTGACGACTACGTGCGCATGGTCCGCAACGACCTTATGCACATCGTTCGCGATGACCTCATCTTCGACGTAGGCCGTCACGTTGACGACTCCGTCAAGCTCTTCCAGGATTGGGGCCTCCCGATCTGGGCCAAGGCTGACGATGGCGTCCACAACCTCAACGGCGCTGAAGCTCTTGCCGCTGGCAAGACCATGCGTTCCGGTGCCAAGCCCGTCCGTTCCGGCCGCTGGCAGATCATGATCAACGGTGAGTCCTACAAGTGCATCGTTGCTGAAGCTGCCAAGAAAGCCCTCGGCGACGACGGCTACATGGAACGCTGCTTCATCGTGAAGCTGCTCCTCGACAAGAACACCCCCAACCGCATCGCCGGTGCCGTGGGCTTCAGCACCCGTGAGAACGTCGTGCACATCTTCAAGACCAACGCCATGATCGTGTGCTGCGGCGGCGCCGTTAACATTTACCGTCCCCGCTCCACCGGTGAAGGTATGGGCCGCGCCTGGTATCCTGTTTGGAATGCCGGTTCCACCTACACGCTCTGCGCTCAGGTTGGCGCCGAGATGACCATGATGGAAAACCGCTTCGTGCCCGCCCGCTTCAAGGACGGCTACGGCCCCGTCGGCGCTTGGTTCCTGCTCTTCAAGGCTAAGGCCACCAACGCTGCTGGTGAGGATTACTGCAAGACCCTCGACCACAAGATGCTCGACATCTACCGCAAGCTCGGCTACGCCACCGGTAAGGTCGTTCCCACCTGCCTCCGCAACCATCAGATGCTCCATGAAATGCGCGCCGGCCACGGCCCCATCTACATGGACACCAAGACCGCTCTTCTGAACACCTTCGCCACCCTCGACGAGAAGGAACAGAAGGACCTCGAAGCTGAAGCTTGGGAAGACTTCCTCGACATGTGCGTCGGCCAGGCCAACCTCTGGGCTGCCACCAACACCCAGCCTGAGAACCGCGGTTCCGAAATCATGCCGACCGAGCCTTACCTCCTCGGCTCTCACTCCGGCTGCTGCGGCATCTGGGCTTCCGGTCCTGACGAAAAGTGGGTTCCTGAAGAATACAAAGTCCGCGCTGCCAACGGCAAGGTCTACAACCGTATGACCACCGTCGACGGCCTGTTCACCTGCGCTGACGGCGTGGGCGCTTCCGGCCACAAGTTCTCCTCCGGCTCTCACGCTGAAGGCCGTATCGCTGGCAAGGCGGCTGTCCGCTACGTCCGCGACCACAAGGACTTCAAGCCTGAGCTCGCTGAGAAGCCTGAAGATCTGGTCAAGGAGATCTACGCTCCTTACTACACCTTCGAGCAGTACAAGGATAAGTCCACTGACTCTGTGGTGAACCCGAACTTCATCTCCCCCCGCAACTTCATGATGCGCCTCATCAAGTGCACCGATGAATACGCTGCCGGCGTGGGCACCTACTACACCACCTCCAAGAAGCTCCTCGACACTGGCTTCTGGCTGCTCGGCATGCTGGAAGAAGACTCCAAGAAGCTCGCCGCCCGTGACCTCCACGAGCTGCTCCGCTGCTGGGAGAACTACCATCGTCTGTGGACCGTCCGTCTGCACATGCAGCACATCGCCTTCCGCGAAGAAACCCGTTATCCTGGTTTCTACTATCGTGCTGACTTCCCGGGCATCGACGACAAGAAGTGGAAGTGCTTCGTTAACTCCAAGTACGATCCGAAGACCGGCGAAACCAAGGTCTTCAAGAGGACTTACTACAAGCTCATCCCGGATGCTGAATAGTATATACTGAAGGTTTTGATGGGGGAGACCCACCCTGTTCAAGGGGGGGTCTCCCTCTTTTAATACCGAACGTAGGAGGATAATCAGGATGTCCAATGCCATTCTCGTCGTCGGTGGCGGCTTTTCGGGTCTGACTGCTGCCATAGAAGCGGCGGAACTGGGGCATGATGTCTATATCGTCGAGAAAACACCATTCCTTGGCGGTCGTGTCGCCCAGCTCAACAAATACTTCCCCAAACTTTGCCCGCCCTCCTTCGGTTTTGAAATCCAGTTCCAGCGCATCAGGAATAA
>OBHX01001310.1_pt1 | contig 21776 bp, 15 predicted proteins | sample 1519331 | NCBI WGS metagenome assembly OBHX01 (sample SAMEA2602897, study PRJEB22501) | metagenome
AATGTTTTTCAGCGAAACGGGTGCGGAATAATTGTGTTTATCCATGTTTCTCCTCTCCTGTGTCTGTATTTTTTGTAATATGAAATCCTGTGATACCCTTATGCGGCTGCGTTTGCGTTGATCCGATCGATGACTCCTCTGATCCCCATCCACACGGACAGATCAGTGAAAATATCGACGATACTGCCCTGATCGGTAAACGGGGATTCCTGCAATACGGAAAGGTCTTTTAATATTCCGTTATGTACAATATATTCAATAATCTGATTGACAAAATAAATTTGTCTGCTGTCCATATTGGTATCAGACAGATATGCAGAAAACGCCTCTTTCGCCACATTCATATCCAGTCCAACAATTTCACGGACAAATTCTCCCAGCGGTTTTTGCCCAATCTCATTTTCATAATCCTGTTTTGTCCCGATTTCTTTCCAAAGAATTTCTTCCAGACTGTCAATATCGTTTTCTGTCAGAGGCTTGTTCGTCTTTAATTTTGCAATCACGATATTGTCCTGATGCTCCCTGATATAAAACTCTGCTCTTTCTTTATAATTCTTCAATTCATCATTGTCAAGCTCCGCTTTGTTCCAGTCCATCGACAAAATCTCATCCGTAAAATGTGTGATATAGGTATTTCTTTCCTCCGTCGGAATATATTTCATCAGACTGCGAAGCCGCTCTCTGATTTCTTCAAAATCCTCCATTCCTGCCCGTTCCAAATAGTCCGTATTTAATATTTTTCGGATAAACTCTCTCTGGTCCTGGATTTCCGGAATATTCGCCACACTTGAAACTGCGGTTACTCGATTTTTTAAATCTTTATATCCTCTTGGATATTTTTTCCCTGCAAGCAAGGCAACTTCAATTCCATAGATCAGCGCATCAAACCGAACCGCGTTCACCTCATCTTTCTCTGGCAAAATGAGAGGCGTCACTTCTTCTCTCACGATCTTTGTATCTTCAAATGTAAGTGCCCGGTAGTTTTCTTCCGAAGAATACAGCTCCACATATTTCAGATGCTGTCTGACCCGGAAATTGTCTTTGGGAAGTTCTTTTATTTTTTCACACATATGGCGTACCAACGCATTCCGATACGTAATCAGCCGCTCTGTCTGATATTCTACCTTTTGCAGCTGATAGCAAATTTCAAACTGCAAATGGAAGACCGCACTCTGTAATGCGATTCTGTTTTCGCTCGCTTTTCCTTTGTTCATTCGGAAAAAATCAAAATTCCCACAGAAATCAAAAATATAAAATTTATCTTTGTCCTCTCCATCAAACAGACCCGGACACAATCTCGTTCCACGCCCGATCATCTGCCAGAACTTCGCCTTGCTCATTACCTTTTTAAAGAAAACGAGGTTCACAACCTCCGGCACATCAATTCCGGTATCCAGCATATCAACAGAAATGGCGATCTGCGGAAGTTTTTTCGGGTCTGAAAATTCATCAATGGCACTCTGGGCATACGTTAGATGATTATCGATGACTTTCGCATAGTCCTTCAGATACGGATATTCTTTCTGAAATACTGCCAAAATCTGTTCTGCATGTTTATGATTCCTTGCAAAAATGATCGTCTTCCCGATTTTCTGACCATAATCAATTTTCAATCCATTCGTCATTACAATATCCAAAACCTGACGAATCGTATCCACATTAAAAATCCATTTATTTAATTTTGAAGAATCGATTGCTTCCGGCAGGGTTCCATCTTCCTCTTCGAAGGTTTTTTCGTATTCTTCCTTTTCATCCTCCGGCAGTTCATCATATACAATACCACCTTCGTCGAATTTCATTTTCGTTTCCACCGAAATATAATCCACCAGATATTCGTCTTTTACTGCCTGTGCCAGGTCATAGCCATAAGTAGGATAACCATTGTTCAATTCAAATACGTCATACGTATTTTTATCGATTTCATCTTTCGGAGTCGCAGTAAGACCTACTAACGGTGCATCAAAATAATGGAAAATATCCTGATACTTATTATAAATCGAACGATGCGCCTCATCGCAGATCACCAGATCAAAATGACCGCAGCTAAACAACTTCCCATTCTGGTCACTGACTGAATCAATACAGTTGATCATCGTCTGATAGGTAGAAAAGACGCAGTGTGCCTGATAGTTTTCTTTTTCTTCTACCAGATTGGTACAGGACAGGTTCGGAAGCAGATTGACAAAATTTCTTTTTGCCTGTGTCACAAGAGAATTTCGATCTGCCAGAAACAAAATATTTTTCACCCATCCTGCATCCAACAAAACCTTACACAATGCGATAACTGTTCGTGTTTTTCCGGATCCAGTTGCCATAACCAGCAGCGCTTTTCTTCTGTTTCTTTCGTCAAAACTTTCACAGACTTTTTTGATTGCTTCTTCCTGATAATATCTTCCCGCGATCTGCTTATCGACAGAAATATGCTTTAAGCTTGTTCGCATCTTCAACAGATTAAACCATTTTTCCAGATCTCTCTTGGAATAGATCTCCGCACATTTCCGTTCTGGATACTGACCGTCAATAATACGCGTTTCAAATCCGTTGGTCAGGAAAATAACTGGTCTTCTTCCACATTCTTTTTCTAATATATCCGCATATAGTTTCGCCTGCTGCCGCCCTTTCGCAACATCCGCGCAGGTGCGCTTCGCTTCAATGATTGCCAGCGGCTTATGGGTATCATCATACAGCACATAATCTGCATAACCGACATTGGAGGAATTCGGCATTCCAACAAGACGAACTTCATTGATCCAGTCTTTTCCTTCTGTCCACCCGGCATCCATCAGCATCGCATCGATATAGAGTTTTCTGGTTTCAAATTCTGAAAGGTCAAGCGGTTTCGGAACATAACTTTGCTGCTGTTCCTGTCTGCGTGCAGATAGTGCTTCTTTTAAGGAGGCATTTTCTGCCATCAGCTTCTGCAGATCCAGTTCCTGTTTTGCAGTTTTTTCCTGTTCTTTCTGTAGTTCTATCTGAATGTTCTGAACATTTCCTGTTGATTTTTTCGCATCTTTTGCTTTCGCAATTCTCGACAGAATCGTGTTCTTATCAAACGTCCGCTCTTCATAATGCTCTGAATAGCAATAAGCGACATAATCCAAAAAGATGAACAGGTTTTCCAGACAAAGCATCGCCTCATCTCTGCCCAGCTTCTTTCCACTGTGTGCCACATTATTGCCGCATTTTCGGATATAATCCATCCGCTTCCAAAGATCATTGCCAATCAGTTGTCGGTAGTCCTCTTCATTCATCAGGCTTTGCAAAGTATCCTGATACGGCATCTGCAGTGCAGAATCCACAGAATACATCCATTTTACCGCAAATTCCATTGCCCGGCGGCAGTTCATAATACACGCCTCCGGATCCAGCAGAATAATTTTCTCCGCGGATATTGCAACGCCTGCAAATGCAGAAAATTTCGATTCATTTTTTAAGTAGTCAAAGTTTGTAACCATATAAATCAGCCTCCCCCAAGGCAATTCGTAGATTCTTTTATGTCCATCTATGAAGAGTATAACATTTTTATCCGATAATTCTCAAAATAAATTTCGATAATCAATTATCCAGCTGTATACAAAAGAGACTTGGAAACAAGACCATTTCATTTTCCATAAAATTTCTATCATGGAATTATTAAAATTTTGATTTGTCGACTTGGTTTGCAAATTCCACAAACTGAGTTTGTAGCTCTTCTGGAGGCATAATCAACTTAAATCCTCTTATAGCTTTTAAACCAACATTTTTAATAGTGCTTGCAGTTGCATTATTCTCCAAAAAGTCCATAAAAGTGTCCGTTTTCATAACACCATAAACAAATTCTCTATTAAAATCTGATTTCAGATTACAATAGCAAGCACTTTTACCAAGCATAACCTTTTCACCATTGTAAAATGCTAATTTACCAAGAGTTCCGTTAATTGAAAGCAGTATAGCATTTCTTGACAATTCAATATAATGCTTCTTATATGTTGTTTCATTAACCATTTTGGTTGTTGGTGTAATCTCAATAATTCCATTCATAAGATTATTTCCATTTATAAACGGATACTCTCCATTTTCATCATATTCTGGCGTTCCATGGAGACCATCTCCAATACCATCACAAGCTAAATTTAATTCAGTGACTTCCCATTCTTTTTCATTTGCAATTGGATCCCCAAACATCTCGACAAATCGGGCTTTGATGAGGTCGTCCAATAACTGCAGTTCCTGTTTCCGTAACTTAATAACACCAAAAAATTTATCAAGTTTTTTACATATCAGAACTTGCTCGTTTTTGTCAATCTCTGCCACTTCATATCGCGAGACATAATCATCTATCTTCAAATTATGAATACCTGTAGTTTTATTCTCAAACCCCCTTGTACCACCACGTTTATAATTTGAAAATAAAGAGTAAAATACATATTTGGAATACCATATATCTTGATTTTTCACACGAAGTAACCCCGTAAAATTATTGAATAGATATGTATTCTCTTGACCATCAAAATATATAACTCTCCCTACGGGGAACTTATCGCTTCCACCTGACTTTTCAATGATAATATCACCCTTACGCAGGTATTTCTCCTCTATATTTTTCTTTGTAATTATCCTCGTAACTACATCATTGTAGTTTACAACACCTTCATTAGTGAAATTAGTAGTTCTCAATACTGGAATGCCACCACCAGTCTCATCATCGGTTCCCCATTCACCAGATAAGGCTTTCCCTGTTATATCAATCAATTTTGCCATCTACATCATCCCCACAAACCCGAATTGATCCGAATTCTAAGCCAGGAATTTTTGATGAGAGGCTTTCACATTGCTCTGGTTTACCATTGCATACTGCATCGTCGTATCAATCTGCGAATGTCCCAAAATCTTTTGCACCTGTTCAATCGGCATTCCTTTATCTATTGCCCGCGTTGCCATTGTTCTCCGGAACTTATGTGGATGAATCCGATCCAGCTCCAATCTTCTACCCATCTGGCGAAGTCTGATTTCCACACCGCTTATTTTCAAACGATCGTGCGGCGCATCCAATGTAACAAACAACGCTTTGTTGCTATCTTCCCGTTCCGATATATATTTTTTTAGATGAACCTTCGTCTTTGCATCGAAATAAACTTTTCTTTCCTTATCCCCTTTTCCATATACCACACATTCTCTGCCTTCCAGATCAATATCGTCGATATTCAGATTTACAAGTTCTCCGACACGAATTCCGGTAGAGTACAGCAAATCAATCATTGCTAAATCTCTTGTTTTCTGGCAATGATCCCGTAATTTTTCGATTCCCTCATCAGTGATCACATTTTTAACAACGGTTTTCGTTTTAATCTTATGAATCCGCCTCATGGGGCTTTTCAAAATATAATCCTCTTCCTCCAACCAGGAAAAGAAGCTGGATAAATTTCTACGAATGTTATCAATTGTAACGTTCGTACATTTACTTTCTTTCTGATATTCCGATAAATAAGATCGAATTTCTTCCGTAGAAATTTTTCTCACACTAATTTCAATCTTTGACAGCAAATCTTCCGCCGTACTCTTATAGTATTGAATTGTTCTTTCCGAACAGCCTTCAATCCGTTTCGCTTCAATGAACAGTTGTAAATATTCAAGATTCGAATGATCGGTTTTCTTTACTTCATTTTCAGAAAATGTTTTTAAAATCACTTCCTGCAGCTTTTTCATCTGTGAAATAGAAAGATACTCTGACATTTCATTTAAGACTGCAACGATTTTTTCGTCCATGTTGATATACTCCTTTTGTTATACCAACATCCTGCAGCCATTTTTTCACATAAAATATTCGCACTGTTTATAATATATCTCAGCTTCTTTCTGCAACAATTCCGTCAGCTGAGCTACCGTTTCCTTCTCCCTGAACTCTTTCAGCGCTTCAATATATACCGTTCTGTCATCATCCAATATAATAAAGGGATCCACTTCCTCATATTTCAGACTTTCCCGAAACAAAATCATTCTTCCAGTGCGTCCATTTCCATCCTGAAACGGATGAATTGATTCATATCTCGCATGAAATTTTGCAAGTGTTTCCATATTTTTAGGCTGCGCCGCATACCACGATAAAAGCTTTTCCATTTCGTCTGGAACTTCCTTTGGCAATGCCGTCCGGTACATTCCCACCATATTCGGGCGTTGTTTATAATCCCCTATTGCATAACCATTTGCACGATCCTCGAATACACCAGACTTTAATTCATAGTGAAACTGCTTTATCAACTTCTGTGATAAAGGTTCTTCCAGTGTATCCAGCATAAAATTGAACATCAGAAAATGCCCATTCATTTCCTCCACATCTTTTGCCCGATAATAATCATCGCTTCTCGGCAACGTTCCGTTATCAAATAAGGATGCCGTTTGTTCTGGTGTCAATGTACTTCCTTCAATTTTATTCGAATTATAAGCCATTACTCGTTGCGTATAAGCATAAACTCCAGAACGATCAAACTTTTTCCGTTCAATTATAAAACGATCTATCAGCCATTTTTTAAATTCTGTCATTGAATTGCACCTCTCTTTCATCCGAAATATTGCTGCATTAACGAATCAAATAATAACTGTGCTTCGTCAAGAGCTTTTTGCACTGCAACTTTTGATTTGGTGACTTGGTTGACAAAGTCAGCAAATTGTTCTTGAAGTTCTATTGGCGGTAAGGCAATTGGTATTGTATCCAAATTTGCCCTATTTAACTTCTTCTGATCAATTCCTGTTACCCAGATACTAACATCCATAAAGTTGATATGATACATTAAATAAATCATATTACATTCATCGGTGCATTGCTGAACATGCGCATGATTATTTACCCATATTTTTCCAGACGCTAAAAATGCAATAGGTTTACTACGCAATTCTAAAGCCTTTCCATCTTCAGAAATCAAAAGAAAGTCTCCGTCTTGTCTATAATCATTTACGTAATCTACAATTCCAGTTGCCCCATAATATGGATAAATTCCTTGCATCTTTTTCCTATCTGCTTCTTTTACAGGCTTTCTCTTAGAATCAAGATTAATAGTAATATCTTTAAAAGGCTTTTCTCCCCATCGTTCAGTCCCATATTTTACATCACCAAACATCTCGACAAATCGGGCTTTGACAAGCTCGTCCAGCTTTTGAAGTTGCTGCTGACGGGCTGATATTATTGTGTCCACCGTATCAAGCAATTTTGCAATTTTTCCCTGTTCATTTAAAGTGGGAAATGGGATCAATGTATTGTCAAAATCCTTTTTGACTATGTGCTTCATTGTTGCACCATGCGTTTTTGACTCCATTTCCTTTAGCTTGTGACGAACAGCGTAAACAAAAAATTCTCTGTTTACATCGCATTTATCAAATGCCACCTTAAAGATGTGCTGGTTTAGTAGCGCCTTTCCTCTGTTCCAAACATAAATGCCAAGGCTTGCAGACCATGAAATCAACACATCTCCGTCATTGATTTCAATTCGCTTGGGATAGCTGCCATCATAGAATCCCAAATCGTAAGTATTGCCAGTTAGGTCCTGGATACGAATAATTGGTAATCCAACTGTACTTCTATCCTCTGGTTTGAATGAAAAGCCATTTATATATGTAGCAATATCTCCCAGTCTTTTTTGCTCCATCATATTGTCTCCTACAAACCCGAATTGATCCGGATTCTTTCTTCCACATTTTTCATTCTGCATTTTTATCTGCCTTACAATCCCAACAGTCGTTCCAGTTCATCCATCTCGTTGCCGATTTCAATTTCCAGCTCCCGGATGTTTGCCATGATCTCTGATGTCGGCGGATATTCCACTGCAACATATTCAACTTCTTTATACTTATTGATGCTGAGATCGTATTCGTTGTCTACAATCTCCTGTTTCGGAACCAAGAAAGATTTTTCTGTCCGCTTCCGTTCTTTTTCATTTCCAAGATGTTTGAAACGCTCAATGATATCCGGAATATCATTTTCTGCAACAGGTGTCCGCTTATCATCCAGACTGAGTCCGTCTGCTGTCATGTCATAAAACCATACGTCATCCGTTCCGCCGTGTTCTGTTTTCGTAAAAATCAGAATCGCGGTCGACACACCGGCATACGGTTTAAATACGCCGGACGGCATGGAAATAACAGCTTCCAGTCTCTGATTTTCTACGATTTCTTTTCGGATCGCCTTATGCGCTGTAGAAGAGCCGAAAAGCACGCCATCCGGGACGATACAGGCACATCTGCCGCCAATTTTCAATATTCTGAGGAACAATGCCAGAAACAGCAATTCTGTTTTTTTCGTTTTACATACTTTCAGCAAATCGCCGGACACCGATTCTGCATCCAGGCTTCCCTTAAAAGGCGGATTTGCCAAAACCAGCGTATATTTATCCTTATCCGAATTCTGATCTGACAGACTGTCCCGATATTCAATATCCGGATTGTCAATCCCGTGTGTCATCATGTTCATCGCGCCGATTCGCAGCATAGTACGATCCATATCGTAGCCGTGGAACATATGATTCATATAATGATCTTTCTTTTGTTTATCAAAAAGAATCTCGCTCTTTTTTTCCTTTTTCAAATAATCTGCTGTCACAATTAAAAATCCTGAAGTACCGCAGGCAGGATCACAGATAATCTCATCAGCAGACGGATTCATCAATTCCACCATCATCCGAATAATATGTCTCGGAGTTCTAAACTGTCCATTTAACCCTGACTGTGCAATCTTTGAAAGCAAATATTCATAAACATCTCCACGGATATCTACTGCTTGCTTTTCGTTCATCAACTCATAAATGACATCCAGGCAATCTACTACTTTTGAAAGCACAAGCGGTGTCGGAAGCTTAAAAATCGCATCCTCCATATATTTTGAATATGCACTGTTTTTATCGTCATGCAATGTTTTAATAAAAGGGAATACCCATTCCTGCATCACGATATACATTCTGTCAGCAGGAAAATCACGGAATACAGACCATTTTAATTGTGTACCATCAATTGTTCTGTCCCCCATTTTTACTTCATCCACAAAAATGCTTTTATAGGGAAGTTCCAACATCGCACTTTCTTTTGCTCTCTTATTATCCATGTCATCCAAATCATGGATAAACATCAGATAAGTAATCTGTTCAATAACTTCCAGCGGATTTACCAGTCCGCCCGCTGCAAAAATATCCCATAATCCATCAATTTTGTTTTTTAATTCTCCCGTAACCATCGTTTTCTCCGTTTTCTCTTATTGATTTTCTTTCCAGATATATTTCGTATCTCTGTCGTCGCCAATTTTTATTTCGTCGCTTTCTACGAAACCATCATTTATTCAAAAAATGCTCCCTATTCGGATACTCCTGGCGATATGCCAGAAGGGCGGCTTCCTGCAGCAGCGAAAATTCTTTTTCCATGCGCAGCAGGCGGGGCGCCTGAAAGGCAATTGCGCTGATCTGTTCGGCGATTTTTTTTGCAATTCCTTCTTCTGATAATTGTCCCATGCCAAATACCAGGGAGGTAAAGCCTCTGCCCCCTCGGCTGACCTGAATGAACTTCAGAAATACATTATACAATTCCTCCAGAAGGATCTGTTGATAACACTCCTCTGACTGCATCGCTTCTGCCAGGCATAATGCAGAAAGAATCCGAGCTCCCATCCTTCTTCTGTCTCCCCCAAGGTCCAGAGTGCTTCCTTCCGCCAGGTATTTCAGTTCCATCAGGCATTTGACGAATTTATCCTTCTGTAGTCTGTATTTTCCGTATCGGGCTGTCCAGAGCCGGTTTCTGTATTCTTCCGCCCAGGCTTCTTCCTCTCCTGCATGCGCTTTTAAGATCTGCTGCCGTTTTGCCGGATCTGTCTCCCGGTAAAAATCATGGCTCCATGTTTTTTCCATCTGCTTCTTCCTCTTCTGCGTTTAAATATTCCTCTATATTGCTGCCGTCCACCTTCTTGTATTCCGAAAAATAATACCGTCCATCTTTCAGACTTTCCTGGTCGAGGTCCTTTCCCTCAAACAGCGTCACTGCCATTTTTGCCATTTCCTTTGCCTGGTCCACTCTGTCATTGTAAATGCTGCCCTGCATTTCTCCGGCCTTTACGGCCTCCAACGCGTCTTCCAGGCCATCGATCCCAAAGATCACCGGCCAGTCTTTGCGGATATAGCCTACTTTCCGGTAGGCTTCCACAGCCCCCAGTGCCATCTCATCGTTATTGGATAGGACCAGTTCGATCTCTGTTCCATATTGGCTGATCAGACGGTTCATACGATTCTCCGCCTGCCCCCGGTTCCAATCCGCAAACTGATAGCTTAATTTTTCCAGTGAAACATCGTTTTTCATCAGTGTTTTTACCGAATACTCTGTTCTGCTGATGGCATCCTGATGTCCTGCTTCCCCTTCCAGAAGTACATACTGGATCTTTCCATCCTCATTTTTGTCCACTTCCGGATGGCTGTTGATATATTCTGCTGCGATCTCTCCCTGCATGATCCCGGACTGTTCCGCATCACAGCCCACATAATACAGCTTATCCCACTGCATCAGATCTTCCTTTACCGGCTCCCTGTTAAAGAAGATCACCGGAATATTTTCGTTTCTTGCCATCCGGATGATCCGGTACGGTGCTGTCCGGTCTACAAGATTGACGCAGAGCACATCACAGCCCGCATCAATCATTTCCTCTACCTTTTCGTTCTGTTCCTGCTGATCGTCGTTTCCGCTTTTTATCGATACGATGATCCTTCGTTCTTCGCTTTCCATGGTTTTCAGATGCGCCTTCAATTCATCCGTCAGTGCGTTGATAAAGGGGTCATCCTGACTGTAGGTGATTACTCCCACACGCAGAGTTTTCTCTGTCTGGCCTGACTGATCGGAACACCCGGACAGCGCAAGGACCAAACTCCCTATTATAGCAGATAATACTATTGCCATTCTTCTTTTCTTTTTATTCATAGGAATATAAAAACCTTTCTAAATCATCGTCCATAGAAAAACTATCTTTCTGAAACACCTTATATTCTGTTGTATATCCCTGCATTTTATAGAACTTATGCTCTATCCTTCTGACCATCTCTTCCACACTTCTATAACCGATTTCATATCCATCCGGCACAATAAGTCCCTGGATATTTCCCTGATCCAAAAGTGCGATCGTCCTCAGACTGTAGCCCACACCATAAAGCTCTGCGCCCCTGTATTTTCCATTTTCTGCCTGTTCTCCAAGCTCTTCCAGAACCCCGGCATCCAACACCACAAGGGTATCTGCCCTTTTTTCTGCCCCTATCCGTTCCACGATGTTCTGTTCTTTTCTCCGATAGATACACCAGTAGATCTCACTGCCGCTGCCTTCCAGTGCCTCTTTCAATCCGCTGATCTCTGACTGTACCGCCTCAGACATCTTCCAGTCGGCAATAATTCCAATCTTTCGCTCTTCCGTTCTCAGCTGTTCTCCCAGACTTCTTCCGATCTCCCGATAATCCGGCTGGATCGCAGGACTGGCAGCTTCTCCCTCTTTTACCGCCAGGCTGTCTGCCATCAGCAAATAGGGTTTATTTCCACACTCTTTTTTCAGCATATTTTCGGTCTCGCGTCCGGGTGCGGGATACAGGATAAAGCCATCGATATCATTGTCCTTCTGTTCTTTGATAAATTCTCTTTCCGCCTCCGGTCCGTCGATCTCATCGGTGTTACAGATGATCATGTGGACATTGTTCTCTGCCGCAAACTGTTTCATCCCCTTGATCAGGGCATCCCAGCGCTTATCACCGGACTCCGGAAGGATTACGGCAATCCTGGTCTCTGTAACGTTCTGATCAAAAATCTTCCATACAAAGAAGACCGCCAGCATCAGCAAAAAAAGCTCAATTATAAGAAATTTAATCCGATTCTTTTTCATCTGCCGATCTCCTCTGGATATATTTTTGTGATTCCAGTCTTTCTGCATTTTCCGGTGTATATGGAATTGCAGGAATACGGATCGTGACCCTTGTTCCTTCATCCGGTTCACTTTCTATAGACAGACCATATTTTTCTCCAAACATCAGCCGGATTCTGGAATGCACATTGATCACACCCACGCCGGAGCCGTGCTTCGGAACTTTGCTGTTGTCCGTCAGGATTTTTTCCAGGACCTCTTCCGGCATACCCATACCGTTGTCTTCAATCGTGATCAGGATGTCCTCCTCTTTCTTTTCTCCACTGACGATAATCCTGCCGTCCTCATCCTCATCCATATTTCCAACACCATAATAAATGGCATTTTCCAGAATGGGCTGGATCACCAGCTTTACGATGCAGTAGTTTTCGATCTCTTTCTCGATCCGGAATTCTGTTTTAAATCGTTCTTTGTACCGTGCCAGCTGGATATTCATGTAGCTTCTGCTGTGCTGCAGCTCGTCTTTGATAGAGATAATGGTCTTTCCCCTGGACAGGCTGACACGAAGCAGTTTTGCCAGTTCAGAGATCATACGGACTGCTCCTTCATTTTCCTGGGCTTCCACCATCCAGGTGATGGATTCCAGTGTATTATACAGAAAATGAGGATTGATCTGGCTTTGCAGGGCATCCAGTTCACTTTTTCTCCGTTCATTTTGCTGTCGGATGATCTCATCCATCAGTTCTTCGATCTGCTCATAAGACTTCTGTACCGAATGTCCCAGATGACGGATCTCAGAGGAGCCTCCAATATAAATATCCGGCTTTCCTCCTGCTTCATAGGTCTTAACAGAAGCATCCAGCTCCCGGATCGGTTTGGATATCTTCCGGGATACCAGCTGGTTTCCCTCCAAAAGCATGACCAGCAGGACTAAAATAGTGGCAAATACATAGTAACGGAAATTTTTAAAGTTTGACTTCTGCACACTCTCAGGCACAACACCGATCATCTTCCAGCCGGTATAAGCTACGCTTCTGACAATCACGGTCTCGTTCTGACCATCGGCATGGATCTCGTAGGTTCCATTCTCATATTTTGTAGCTTCCAGACTATTTTCTTTAAATAATCCGCGGTTTAATTCCGTTTCCCGGGGATGATAGATCATCTCTCCACTCTGGCTGCTCAGATAATAATAGATCCCATCGGAAGAATCGTTGATCTGTTTCATGACATCCCGGATCACAGAATATTTCATATCCAGTAAAAGAACGCCGGTTTCCGGTATTTCTCCTTTATTGACATCCACATAGCTGCTCAGAGAAACCACCCACTGGTACCGATAGGCTCCGTCTTCAAACAATTCCTGGATATGGGGTGTGGAAAAATGTACATTTTCAATTGCATTTTCTGCATTTTTATACCACTCCTGAGTCTGCACCTGCACATTTTTCTTTTCTAACGCCACCGGCTCCGATGCGATCAGTTTTCCTTCATGGTCATACAATGCCACACTCTGAACCTTATCGGAGTTGGTCTCATAAAGAAGACTGAATTGCTCCACAAATTCCCGGCTGGATATATCAAACTGCTGAACCACGTTATAGTTTGCTCCATTAAAGATCTGGCGAATATCCAGCAGATCTGCATTTAACCGGTCTACAGTTCCCTCCACGGTTGCTTCCGTGTTGTCCACTGCTGTTTTTTCCAATGCCAGCTTGAAGCGATGGTACAGCAACAGTCCCATGACAATGATCGTGACCAATGAGATTGCCATAAGGACAGATAGAATGATCGTCTGTATGTTAAATACGGTACTTTTTCTACTTTTCGTTTTCTTTTTTCCCGGAGGCTCTGTATTTGGATGGGGAAACGCCGAATTTCTTTTTAAACACATAACTGAAGTAATTTGCATCCTGATATCCTACTTTTTCTGCTATCTTATAGCTTTTTTCATCGGTATTGAGTACCAGTTCTTCTGCTCTGTCCATTCGGTAATCCGTAAGATAAGTGACAAAGGGCTGCCCCGTTTCCTTCTTAAAAATAGAAGAAAAGTAGGAATTGGATACGCCAAGATCTGCACATACCTCATCCAGTGAAATGTCAGGCTCCATATATCTTTGCTTTACGATATTCTGTGCGTCAGTGATCATACGTCTGGAAGTACTGTTTCTGGTACTTTTCAGTTTTTCGCTGATGGCTGTAGACATATTGATGATCCAGTTTGTCATGGAGGTTTCGTCTAACTGTGTGACTCTTTCGTAAAGGTTTTGTACATTTCCGGAGATATCATTAAAATCCATAGAATTATTGGCACAAAACTTGAAAAATCCGCTGACAATCTCCATGGTAGCCAGATTATACTGACTGATGGTATCTGCATTCTTATGGAGTTTTTCTATCTCCTTGATCGCTTCTTTCCGGATCTCCTCCTGATCTCCCACGTGAATGGCACGGAACAGATCCTGCATTCTTGTTTCCTCCAGGGGAACCGTCTTTTTGGATTCTTTCGGAACTATCTCTGCAATATTGATCGCTCGTTTGGTTCCATATAAGACACGGTAGGACACTGCCTCTCTGGCTCCCTCGTAAGAGATGCTGATATCATGCAGACTATTGCATACGGTTCCGATTCCTGCAGTAACCGCCGCCCCCATAATTCTCCATGCCCAGCGACAGAATCGGTCACAGCTATCCGTCAATTGGGCCATCTCCTCTTCTGAATGAAGCTCCATGATCAAAATTGTGTTGCCCATATAGATAAATTCCTGACAATTACAGTTCTCTGTCAGCCGCTGTTTCACTTCTCGTTCCACGGACATGGATAACAATAAGGGATTCATGCCATCCGGCACATCATTTTCCGAAGTATGAAAGATAATGCAGCAAAACAAAGGTCCCTTCATATCCACCCGATAGTTCTGAAGAAATCGTTCATAGTCCTCTTCGCCAACTCTTCCCTCGATCAGGGAAATAAAGAAATTGGACTGCAGCTTTGGCAGCACTTCCTGAAAATAATCCTCCAGTTTTTTTACATTTAATTTTTCTTCCCGTTCCTTGTCCAGGGTATTTTTCAGCTTCACCAGACTGTCTGACAGTTCTGTGGCGCTGATGGGTTTCAGCATATATTCTTTGATTTCCAGATGAACCGCTTCTTTTGCATATTCAAATTCGTCAAAGCCTGTACAAAGCATAATGTAAATATTCGGATAGTCCTGGTTCAGCTTTCTGGCCAGCTCCAGTCCATCCATGTAAGGCATCTTAATATCCGTCAGCACCACGTCCGGCTGAAGCTTTTCCACCAGCTCCAGAGCCTTCACGCCATTGGTGGCACTGCCTACCACATCAAAGCCCAGATCATTCCAGCGGATCTTCTGTTTCATGATATCGATGACCTCCACCTCATCATCGACAAGAATCACTTTATATTGTTCCATGCTTATCCCCTTCTTTTTATCCCTTCTTTTTATCCCTTCTTTTTATCCCTTTCTTATTATAGCAGAATTTGCTTTCTTCTGAAGGAATATATAAAAAATTTACCAAAAGAGTAAATAAGAATGTGCCTTGGCACATTCTCGCGCCGAGGCGCGGTTGCTTTAGCAACCATCTACCCTTGCGCCGAGTGCGCATCCTCGCGGAGCGTTTTTATCGTATAGAAACGAAGTTTCCTATACGACAAAAGACCGCCCTCGCCATCCATCGGACGGCCGGGCGGTCCTGCTTTCCTATTTTCCTGTAAAAACGTTGTCGGAATCAAAAGCCTCCAACGTTGATATCCTTATTTTTTCTGTACATATTTCAGACAGTCAAGGGTTACGGCTGCCAGGATAATGATACCTTCAAAGATGAACTGAAGGTTTGTATCAATACCCAGAATCGTCAGAGAGTAGGTCAGAGAGGTAAAGATCAATACACCCGTTACAACTCCGGAAATCTTACCGATACCACCGGTAAAGGAAACACCGCCAACTACGCAGGCTGCGATGGCATCCATATCCCATCCCTGTCCATAAGCTGCACTTCCGGAACCAACCATACGGTTACATTCCAGCCAGGAGCCGAAGCCATACAGGATACCTGCCAGGATAAATGCTCCCATCGTTACTTTGAATACAGAAATACCAGATACTGCTGCTGCTTCCGGATTTCCGCCTACCGCATACAGGTTTTTACCAAATGTTGTTTTATTCCAGATAAACCATACAATGATAACTGCTGCAACTGCCCACAGGATGATCGTCGGGAATTTGCCGATCTGCGGAATGAAGGTGTTAGGGATCGCAAAATCGATGGCACCGAAGGATACACCCTTGGTAGCATAGGTTACCAGGCCAAAAATGATCAGCATATTCGCCATTGTAGAAATAAACGGATGCATTTTGAATCTTGCCATGAAGAAGCCGGCAATCATGGAAAATACCGTTGTAAAGATCACACACATTAACAATGCAAGCAATGCTTTCGCAGTAGGAGCCATAGCAGAGAAGTCAAATATATGCCCGAATACGGCACCTGTATTGATTCCATTATGCATGATAATGGTTGCTGTAACCATACCCAGACCAACCATACGTCCTACCGAAAGGTCCGTACCTGTCAACAGGATCAGGCCGGCAACACCAAGTGCAAGGAACATACGCGGGGATGCCTGCTGTAAGATATTCAGGATGTTGGTAACGGTCAGCAGCTGTGTATTTTTAACAATCGGTGTGATGATACACAATGCAATAAAAATCAGGATGATTACGATGTACAGGCCATTTTTGTACAAAAACTGGGATAAATTGAAGGAGTATCTGTAATTTTCCAGTTTCTGTGCTCTCTGCTGAGGGAATGTGAACTTGGAGGTTCTCAGCAGATCGATCAGATGATATTTATGCATGAATGCTTCATGTCTTCTGTCTTTGATCTCCTGCATTCTGGATTCGTGAGCCATCTGTGCATCAAACAATTTGTTTTTCAACACATACTTTTCAGCCTTGATCTCCTCTGCATCCTTCAAAGAAGCGATCTTTTTCTGATGCTCGCTCTTTAAATCTGCTTTGACCTTCTCATATCTGCTGTTTTCTTCTGCCTTTGCAGCCTTACAGCTATTGTTTACTACATCGTAGTAATCCTTCTTGTAATGCTTCGCCAGATAATCCTCTGCCTCTGCGATCAGCTTTTTAATTTCTTCCTTGTTGTCTGCTTCTATCTTTTTCGCATTTTCCAGCTCTTTTTTGCTGTTTTCAATGATCTTATCTCTCTGTGCTTTGGATAAGTTCTTATTTTCCTTTGCGATAGCGATCTGGTTTTTCAGATCATTCACCTTGTCCGATCCGTCTACGCGTAATGCGTCAATTTTCTTTTGGATCTTTTCCACATATTCATTGATGGGCTTCAAAAGCTTTGCTTCTTCTTCAGCCGAAATAATAACGCTGTTTTCTGCCATTTCCACTTTTCCTCCTGTTACAGATATTTCGCACTGAGTCTCAGTAATTCTTCCTGGTTTGTTTCTTTTGTATTTACAATTCCAGCCAGGCGTCCGTTGGACATAACACCGATCCGGTTGGTAATACCAAGAATTTCCGGCATTTCGGAAGAAACAACGATGATCGTTTTTCCCTGTTTTGCCATATTGATGATCAGTTCATAGATTTCATATTTTGCTCCAACGTCGATTCCTCGTGTCGGATCATCCATCATAAATACGCTCGGAGAACGCTCCAGCCACTTACCAAAGATGGCCTTCTGCTGGTTACCGCCGGAAAGGTTGGAGATCATATCATCCGGTCCCATACATTTTGTATGCATGACCTTGATCTCATCGGCTGTTGCACGTACCATCTTATCATTGGATAATGCGATCCCGCTTTTATAATGATTCATATTTGCAATGGTAGTATTGAATGTGATATCACCCTTTAAGAACAGACCATTGGCTTTTCTTTCCTCTGTGATCAGTGCAAATCCATGATCCATAGCATCCTTCGGAGAGGAGAAGTTCATCAGTTTTCCGTCATACACGACCGTTCCTTCTGCTCTTGTACGAATTCCGAAGATCGTCTCCAGAAGCTCGGTACGACCGGCACCAACCAGACCATAAAATCCAAAGATTTCTCCTTTTCTGATATCAAAAGAAATGTTCTGCAGTTTTGGTGCATATTTTGTTGATATATTTTGTACGGAGAGAATGGTTTCTCCCGGTGTATTGTCTACAGGTGGAAATCTGTTATCCAGAGAACGACCAACCATGGCGGCGATCAGTTCATTCATATCTGTTTCTGTGCTCGCCTTGGTCATAACCAGGCTTCCGTCCCGCAGCACCGATATTTCATCACAGATTTCAAATATTTCATCCATTTTATGTGAAATGTAAATCAGAGAAATTCCCTGAGCCTTCAACTGACGCATCATCTTAAAGAGTTTTTCAACCTCCGGTGCAGTCAGAGATGAGGTAGGCTCATCCAGTACGATAACTTTGGAATGATAGGAAATCGCTTTTGCGATCTCACACATCTGCCTCTGAGATACAGACATTTTTTTCATTGGTTGGGTCAGATCCACTGTAATTCCCAGTTTTCTGAACAGATCTGAGGTTTCTTTTTTCATTCTTCCTTCGTCGACAACCCCAAGGGAATTCTTTGGGTATCTTCCAAGGAACATGTTATCTACAACACTTCTTTCAAGACACTGGTTCAACTCCTGGTGTACCATTGCCACCCCGTTTTCCAGTGCATCCTTTGGTCCGGAAAAGTTCACTTCTTTTCCATCCAGTACGATGGTTCCTTCATCTTTCTGATAGGTTCCAAAGAGACATTTCATCATTGTCGATTTCCCGGCGCCGTTTTCACCCATCAGTCCCATAATGGTTCCAGGTTTGACATTCATGCTAATATGCTTCAGAACCTTATTTCTACCGAATGATTTGCTCATGCCGTTAATCGATAAGATATATTTGTTCTTATCTTCTGTCATAGCTGTGCTTCCTTTTCTTAGTAAAGAAGGGCATCATTGCTGACACCCCTCTATAAATTCATCCATTTACGCTTTTTCGATCTCTAATTATTTGGAAAGAAGAGATGTGTATGCTGCTGCATTATCGGTCTTAACCATGTTAATTGCGAAAGCATCATACTCGCTCGGGTTTCCAAGACGGTTTGTGATATTGGATTCTGTCTGTCCATCTCCACCGATGTAATCTACTTTCAGGTTCAGCAGATCATCATACTTCTCCAGCAGCGGCTGATAGGTAGAGCTCAGGAAGTTATCCGATGCGTTGTAGATATTCAGCCATACTTTTTTAGACGGGCTCTTGCTTTCATCCAGCTGGTTGGCAACCTTGTCATAAACTCTTGTCGAATCTGTGAAATCGTTGTAGTTTTCAGCTGTTACAGCAATATTTAACGCATAGTAGGATCTATCTTCTTCGCTGTATCTGTAGTCTTCACCTTCTACCAGGCAGTTTCCGGCATCATCTGCTGTACCGATACCGGTATCAATATCTACACCGTCCAGTGCGTTACGCAGAACTCTCAGTGTCAGGTAAGCCTGCACGTCTGCATGCTGAGAAATTGTTCCGCCGTAGCCTTCACCGATCGCTGCTACAGCATCGCTGTTTGCATCGTAACCGAAGGTAGGAACCTTGTTGTCTTTTGCCCATGCGTTGAACATGGACATTCCCATACCATCGTTATTGGAAACAACAACATCAATCTGATCGCCGAAGGAAGCTGTCCAGATTCCGATCGCATTACCAGCTGTTGCAGCATCCCATGTTGCACCTGCTGAGTTTTTCATTTCCTGAGAAGCCAGCTCACGGATCGTATATGTTTTTCCATCTACTTCCAGAGTTGCATCCTGTACAACCTTTGCTTTTCCATCTACGTTTGTTCCAGCCGGTGTGGAATCTACTGTGCCGTCTGCTTCTACGCCGGTTCCCAGTGTAGAACGAACACCACGGGTACGAGCGATAGAATCGTTATGTCCGATATCACCGATTGCCAGAACATATCCGATCACGCCATCACCATTTCTATCAATGGTTTCTGCATTCTTTTTGATGTAATCCAGAACCATCTGTCCCTGCAGTTCAGCACCCTGATTAGCATCAAAACCTACATAATAAGTATTGCCGTTGAAGTTCAGAGCTTCTTTGTCCAGCTCGCCGGTAGCACTGCTGGAGGGCTGACGGTTAAACCAGCACAGAGGCTTGTCTTTATTTTCTACAGTTGCATCTGCTGATGCAGCAGAATCTGCAGCTTCTGTTGCCGCTGCTTCTGTTTTTTCTGTTGTGGTTGTAGATGCTGTAGAATCTGTTTTGGCTCCGCCGCAGCCAACCATGGATAATACCATAGCTGCTGCCATCATTGTTGCTAATGCTTTTCTTTTCATTTTTTCCTCCCATTTGGTTGTTTTGCTAAATTTCTTTCGTTCTCAGCTGATAAACCTATTATAATCACAAGAGGATTTATTAAAAATAGAATATTTTTTGATTAGTTATTGAAATTTTTAGCTATTTCATAGTTTTTTTAAGATTTTTACAGTAATCCTGTATAGTTTCTTTCATTTCAGGAGGTCAGGTATGTAAAAGATTTCACAGCCTCTTCAAACACGCCCGGTATCTTGCTGTAAAAATTCCGGCTGAGACAGCTGCAGTCAGCACTTCTGCCACCGGGAACGCACCCCAGACACCTGTAATACCGAATATCCTGCTTCCAATGGAAGCAACCGGAACGATAAGCACCAGATAGCGCAGCAAGGAAATGATAAAGGATGGGATTCCCTCCCCAAGTGCCTCCAGTGCACCGGAAGCCACAACGCTGATTCCGGAAACCACAAATCCGAGGCTGATGATCCGAAGTGCAGCCGCCCCTTCCCGGATCGTTACACCGTCCTTGGAAAACATACCCATGATCGGTTCCGGAAGCAGCAAAAACAGCGCCGTACCGACCGTCAGAATCCCAAAGATCAGTCCGGTACACACGGATAGAATCTGCTTCATCCGCTTTTTTTCTCCTGCCCCGTAATTAAAGCTCAATATCGGACGCATGCCCTGCACAATACCGCTGGCAGGCAGATAAAGGAAGGTCTGCAGCTTGAAATAAACACCCAGTACCAACACATAAACCGAAGAAAACGCGCCTGCGATTTTGTTCAGCAAAGTAATCAAAAGGGACGGCATGCCCAGAGTCAGGGAAGACGGGATTCCAACCGCATAGAGCCTGCCACAGATCGCAGGATCCGGCTTCATATCTTTTATATGGATGGAGACGCCCAGCCCTTTTTTCCTATGCCATACAATATACATGACAAGCGGCACGATCTGTCCGATCACGGTAGCGATCGCAGCACCCTTTACTTCCATCCGCGGAATGGGACCAATTCCAAAAATGAGGATCGGATCCAACACAATATTCGTCAGACAGCCCGCTGCCAGACATAAGGTCGGAACGATCATATTTCCCAGTGACTGATAAATTTTTTCATAAGCAATATAGACGGAGATCACAAGGGAAAAGCTCAGTACCCAGGTTCCATAGGTAATACCCATCTGATAGATTTCTTCGTCTGTCGTAAAAAGTCTCAGAAAAGACGGAAGAATTGCTGTCAAAAGCACCGACATCAGTACACCGTGCACAATGCTCAAAAACAACCCCTCAGAGGCGCTCTGATCCGCTTTTTTATGTTCTCCCATTCCCAGGAAAAATGCGACTGCTGCACTGATTCCGACCCCAAAGCCTACGCTGATGCTCGTGACCAGTGTCTGCAGCGGATAGACAAGAGAAATTGCCGTCAGCGCCTTCTCTCCGACCCTTGCCACAAACATACTGTCAATAATGTTATAAAGCGAATTTATCAGCATCGACAGCATCATCGGCAAAGACATTGACAATACCAGCGGCAGCACCTTCTTTTCTTTCATAAAATTCTGATCCATTTTGACTCCTTCCTTTCCTCT
>OBHX01001317.1_pt1 | contig 21678 bp, 16 predicted proteins | sample 1519331 | NCBI WGS metagenome assembly OBHX01 (sample SAMEA2602897, study PRJEB22501) | metagenome
ATGTCTACAAAGCAAAAGATCATAAGTTGAACCGTCTCGTAGCAGTGAAGGTAATGAAAGCGGAATTCAGCCAGGATAAAGGCTTTATTTCCAAATTCCGCAAGGAAGCACAGGCTGCAGCAGGTCTTGCGCATCCGAATGTGGTAAATGTCTATGATGTTGGGGAGGATAACGGCATTTACTATATTGTTATGGAACTGGTACAGGGGATTACCCTGAAAGACTATATTACAAGAAAAGGAAAACTTTCCGTAAGAGAGGCAACGAGTATTGCAATTCAGGTTTCTCTAGGACTGGAGGCGGCACATAAGAGCAATATTGTGCACAGAGATGTAAAACCGCAGAATATTATCATATCTGTAGATGGTAAAGTAAAGCTGTCTGACTTTGGTATTGCGCGAGCAGCTTCTTCCAATACCATCAGTTCCAATGTGATGGGATCGGTACATTACAGTTCACCGGAACAGGTACGTGGTGGTTACAGTGATGCCAAGAGTGATATTTATTCGCTTGGTATTACCATGTATGAGATGGTAACGGGACATGTTCCGTTTGACGGGGATACTACTGTTGCAATTGCAATTAAGCATCTGCAGGAAGAAATTGTATCACCCAGAAAATATGTACCGGATCTTCCATACAGTCTGGAACAGATCATTCTGAAATGTACACAGAAAAGCGTTGACCGCAGATATGAAAACATGTCAGAAGTGATTGAAGATCTGAAACATTCGCTGCTGGATCCGAATGGAAATTTTGTTGTAGTGACACCGCTGGCACAGCATGCACAGACGGTGATGCTTTCCAATGATGAACTGGAAGCCATCAGGGAAGGACGTTCAGGATATGCCACTCCTCAGAAAGATACGTATGAGGAGGAAGAGGATGATGACGAAGAAGAATATGATGACGAGTATGATGACGATGAGGAAGACGATGAGGATGGCGAAGTAAGTTCCAAACTGGAAAAAGCTATGACTATCGGCGGATTTATTATCGGTGCGATCATTATCTGTATTCTGATTTTCTTTATTGCGCGGGCAGCAGGTCTGGTAAATATCGGTGGAACTGCAAAAAAAGATGACACTCAGCAGACAGAACAGGAAGAAATTGATGATACAGTAGATGAAAACGGACAGGTATCTGTACCGAAGCTGACCAGCATGACAGAAGAAAATGCGTTGAGTGTTCTGGAACAGCTTGGTTTAAAGGGAAACAAGACCGGAGAAAGTCAGTCTTCCGAATATAAAGCAGGAACCATCATGTCTCAGGAAACAGAGGCAGGAACAAAAGTAGATCAGGGAACGGTAATTAACTATGTTGTAAGTTCGGGAACAGATGCACCGAGTGTGCCGAGTGTAACCGGTAAATCACAGAGTGAGGCAGAAGCTCTGATCAAAGCACTGGGTCTAAATACTGAGATTCAGCAGGATTACAGTGATACGGTAGCCATCGGAAAAGTTATCAGTGTAAATCCTTCCGAAGGAACAAAGGTAGACGCAGGTTCTACCATTACGTTGGTTGTCAGTCTGGGAGAAGAGAACAAACAGGTAGAAGTACCGAATGTCATCGGACAGGATGAAGCAACAGCGAAGAAATCACTGAATGATCAGGGATTACAGGTAAATGTAGAGACAACTACAGATGCGTCTGGTAATGTGGCGGAAGGCTGTGTGGCAAATCAGAGTGTGGCAGCGGGAACTTCTGTAGATCCGGGATCTACTATTACGCTTCAGGTTTATCATGCGCCTGAAACAACAACTCTTCCGAATGAGGCACCTGCAGAGGGGGATGCTTCCGACAGTGATACCGGAAGCTGGACTTGTAATGTGAAACTGGATCAGCCATCTACGTATACCGGAGGACCGGTGCAGCTGACTCTGGTGCAGAATGTCAATGGACAGAACGTGGAGACTGTGATTCTGGACGGACAGACGATTACATTCCCTTATACACTGGCAATTGCCGGTGCAGATGGGGTGGATACCGGAACCGTATATCTGAGGGAAATGGTAGACGGAGATTATGTAGAACGTGGACATTATTCTAATGTGCCGTTTAAACAGTCTTAAGAGGTATCTATGCAGGGAAAAATTATAAAAGGAATTGCCGGATTCTACTACGTGGACGTAGCAGAGTCCGGAGTTTATGAATGTAAAGCAAAGGGAATCTTTAGAAAAGAGAAGAAAAAACCTCTGGTAGGAGATAATGTGGAGATTGAAGTTCTGGACGAAAAAGAAAAGACCGGCAATCTGATACAGATTCTTCCAAGGAAAAATGAACTGATCCGGCCGGCAGCGGCAAATGTGGATCAGGCACTTGTGATTTTTGCAGTCCGTCAGCCGGATCCGAACTACCAGCTGTTGGACCGTTTTTTGATTACAATGGAACAGCAGGAGATTCCTAGTATTATTTGTTTCAATAAAAAAGATCTGGCAGAGCAGGAAGAACTGGATCAGATGTATCAGATCTACATTTCCTGTGGTTACCAGGTGCTGCTTACCAGTGCCGAACAGGAGGAAGGAATCAGCCAGATCCGTAAGATTCTGGAAGGAAAAACAACAGTGGTTGCAGGACCATCCGGTGTGGGAAAATCATCGTTGACAAATCTCTTACAGGAAGAAGTCAGCATGGAGACAGGCGAGATCAGTAAAAAACTGAAACGTGGTCGTCATACGACCCGCCATGCACAGCTTCTGACAGTGGGAGAACACACTTATCTGATGGATACACCGGGATTCAGTTCTCTGTTTGTGGAGAGAATGGAAAAAGAGGAACTGCGGTTCCACTATCCGGAGTTTGCGGAATATGAAGGAAAATGTAGGTTTCAGGGGTGTGTGCATGTTCATGAGCCGGAATGTGCGGTGAAACAGGCAGTGGAAGAAGGAAAAATTCACAGACAGCGTTATGAAAATTATGTCAGCTTTTATGAAGAGCTGAAAGAACAGGAAAAAAGGAGATATTAAGCGATGTATCAGTTATCACCATCTATATTGGCAGCAGATTTTAATTGTCTTGGAGAGCAGATCCGACAGGTGGAAGAAGCAGGAGTGGAATGGCTTCATATTGATGTGATGGATGGAGCATTTGTTCCGAGTATTTCCTTTGGGATGCCGGTGATCGCATCCATTCGTAAAAACAGTTCTCTGTTTTTTGATGTCCATCTGATGATTGAGGAGCCGGGAAGATATATTGAAGAATTCAAAAAAAGCGGAGCGGATATGCTGACCGTACACGCGGAAGCATGTAAGCATCTGGACAGCACATTACGGGAGATCCGTAAAGCCGGAATGAAGGTCGGTGTGGCGATCAATCCGGGTACACCGGTCAGTCAGCTGGAATGTGTGCTGGATCTGGTAGATATGGTACTGATCATGACAGTCAATCCTGGATTTGGTGGGCAGAGTTATATTGAAAGCTGTACCGGAAAAGTACAGAAACTACGAAAAATGATCACGGAGGCAGGACTGGACGTGGATATTCAGGTAGATGGCGGAATTAACGAAAAGACAATCGATAAAGTACTGGATGCAGGTGCCAATATTCTGGTTGCCGGATCTGCTGTCTTTGGCGGAAATATTGGAGAAAACGTCCGTTGCCTGAAAGAGAAAATGGAGAGCAGATAAAAAATGAAAACGCTGATTATCACAGGGGGCATGATCGAAGCAGATTTTGCTCTCTCCTTTATACAGGAGTTGAAACCAGATTACATTCTCGGAGTAGACAAAGGGTTACAGTTTTGTTATGAATATGACATCCGTCCGGATTATATCGTGGGAGATTTTGACAGTCTTCCGGGAGAGATTCTGGAACGTTACCGGCAGGAGGGAGAGATCCCGATCCGTACCTACAATCCGGTAAAGGATGCGACAGATACAAAGATCGCACTGGATAAAGCCCTGGAAGAGGGCAGTACAGAGATCTGGATTCTGGGGGCAACGGGGACCAGGATCGATCACGTGGTCTGCAATCTGCAGATATTAAAGGAAGCATGGGAGAAAAAAGTACCGGTATGGATCGTGGACAGCAGAAATAAGATCGGTCTTCCGGTAGAAAAAACATTTTCTCTCAAAAAAGAAGAACAGTATGGCACCTATGTGTCTCTGTTCCCCATGGGTGAAACCGTGGAAGGACTGACACTTAAGGGCTTTAAATACCCGCTGGATCACTATCAGTTAAAAGACCGGGAAGGTTTGGGGGTGAGCAATGAGATCACAGCGGATGTGGCAGATGTCAGCTGGGAACAGGGTGTACTGTTGATGATACAAAGCAAAGACTGAAGTGACAAGGAGGATTTTTACATGAACACACAGGAAAAGAAAGAAGCACTGGTTCAGGCGGTAGAAGAAATCGCCGGAAAAGAAGCAGCATACTGGGAAGGGAATCCGAAGATGCAGGAAACATTCCAGAACTGTTATGTAAGTACTGCAAAAACCACGATAAAATTTCTTGAGAGTGGAGAAGCGTATGTATTTACCGGAGATATCGCAGCAATGTGGCTGAGAGATTCTTCTGCACAGGTCGTTCATTATCTGCCATATCTGAAAGAATATCCAATCTTAAAAGAGATGGTAAAAGGGCTGATCGCCCGTCAGGCAAAGTATGTACATATTGATCCGTATGCCAATGCATTTAACGAAGAAGACAACGGAAACTGCTGGGAGAAAGACCTGACAAAATACAATCCGTGGAACTGGGAGAGAAAGTATGAGATTGATTCCCTGTGCTACCCGATCTGGCTGATCAAACAGTACGTGGAGAATTCCGGAGCAAGGGATGTCTTTACACCGGAAGTAAAACAGGCATTTCGCGACATTCTGGATGTATGGCAGACAGAGCAGTACCATGAGAACTCCGAGTATTCTTTCGTACGTCTCAACTGTCCGCCGTCTGATACCTTAAGTAACGATGGAAAGGGTGCACCGGTAGGTTACACCGGTATGACCTGGTCCGGATTCCGCCCGAGTGATGATGCGTGCAAGTATGGTTATCTGATTCCGTCCAACATGTTTGCAAGCGTAGTTCTGGATTATATGGCAGAATTCCTGGAGAAAGATTTCCAGGATCCACAGATGGCAAAAGAAGCAAAAGAGTTACAGGCAGAGATCCAGGAAGGTATCCGGAAATATGGTATCGTGGAAGATGAAACCTTCGGAAAGATCTATGCATACGAGACAGATGGTCTTGGCAACTACAATCTGATGGATGATGCCAATGTACCGAGTCTGTTGTCCCTGCCATGGCTGTCATATTGCGGAAAAGACGATCCGATTTATAAAAATACAAGAGCCTTTGTATTAAGCAAAAAGAATCCATATTATTTTGAAGGCGCCAGCGCAAAAGGAATCGGAAGTCCGCACACACCGGATCAGTATATCTGGCACATCGCACTGACGATGCAGGGACTGACTTCTGATGACGAAGAAGAGAGAAAAGAACTGCTGGAAACCCTTCTTGCTACCGATGCAGACTGTAAAGTGATGCACGAGGGATTTGACTGTCAGGATCCGAAGAAATTCACCAGAGAATGGTTCGCATGGGCAAACTCATTGTTTGCATTATTTGCGCTTTCTATGAAAAAGTAAAGTTGACGAAAATAATCTGAAAAAATGAATAAATATAGGAAAAAGATAACATCAGAACTTTAAAAAGGAGAGAGTGTATGGTATAATATTACCAGCAGTGCTTTCCGTGATGGGAAAGTTCTCGACGAAAAGCTGTCAGTTCTGCTGTATGTTCTGTTTCCTAAGAGAACCGTTATAAAAAAACATCGCCGGATGCAGAAAAGTACACAGATTTATTTTAATGTTTGCTGTGTGCACAGGCATTGGTGATGTTTTTTTGTGCAACCGCAGGGGGTAAAGAGAGAAAACGGTTGCCAATAAGTTATTATTTATCAGGAGGTAGCAAAAATGATATTGCTAAAAGAAAGAATCGGTAAAATGCTGGAATATCTGCAGGAACAGGTATATCCGAAGCAGGTTGCGATTCCGAGTTACAAGATGATCCGCACCGATGAGAGATGTCTGGATGTAAACAATCTGGATACCTCATCCTGGACAGAGATTACGAACCAGGAACTGTGGGGCGGACACAGAGAATATTACTGGTTTGAGACCGTAGTGACGATTCCGGAAGAATTTGACGGAGAGTGTGTAGTGTATGAACTGAAAACCGGAAAAGAAGGAGAGTGGGATGCGACCAATCCACAGTTTTCCATCTTTGTCAACGGTGTGAGAGTACAGGGACTGGATGTCAACCACAGAGAGATCATCCTGGCAGAGCCTGCCAAAGCAGGAGATACCTATCGCATCGTTCTTTCCGCATTTACCGGAGACCAGAACTTCAGCCTGAAGATGAACTCCAGCCTGAAAGTACTGGATCGTAAAACCGAGAAATATTACTATGACCTAGAAGTTCCATACCAGAGTGCAAGACTACTGAACACGGAAGATCAGGCATATATTACAATTATTCAGGCACTGAATGAATCTCTGAACCTGCTGGATATGAGAAAAGAAGGTTCGAAAGAGTATTATGAGAGCCTGGAAAAAGCACAGGAATATATTACAAAAGAATTTTATGAGAAATATTGTGACGGCGAGAAGAGCCCGATTATCTACTGCGTAGGACATACACACATTGATTGTGCATGGTTGTGGACGCTGCGTGTGACAGAAGACAAGGCGGTACGAAGCTTTTCTACCGTACTGGAACTGATGAAAGAATATCCGGAATATGTATTTATGTCCAGCCAGCCACAGCTGTACAAATATGTGAAGAAAAATGCTCCGGATGTGTATGAACAGATCAAAGAAAGAGTCAAAGAAGGACGCTGGGAGCCGGACGGTGGTATGTTCGTAGAGGCAGACTGTAATATCGCTTCCGGTGAAGCACTGGTTCGCCAGTTTGTACACGGACAGAGATTCTTCAAAGAAGAGTTCGGCGTGGACAATGAGATCCTGTGGCTTCCTGACGTATTCGGTTATTCTGCAGCACTTCCGCAGATTCTCCAGAAATGTGGAATTCCGTATTTCATGACAACAAAGATCAGCTGGAACGAGTTTAACAAGATGCCGTATGATACATTCGAATGGGAAGGTATCGACGGAAGCCGTGTACTGACACATTTTGTTCCGACCCGTGACTATAATAAGGCAGCAGTAGAGGGTGGTACAGAGACAGAACACTTTACCACTTATAACGGATATATCAATCCGAGCCAGATGAAGGGTGCATGGGCACGATACAGCCAGAAATATCTGAACGAAGAAGTACTTTGCAGCTTCGGCTTCGGAGATGGTGGCGGCGGTCCAACCAAAGATATGTTGGAGAATCAGAGACGTCTGGCAAAAGGTCTCCCGGGTATGCCGAGAACAAAGATGTCTACTGCAAAAGAATTCTTCCATGTTCTGGATAAACATGTAACCGATAAAAAATATCTGCCGACATGGGTAGGCGAACTGTATCTGGAATACCACAGAGGTACTTATACTTCTATGGCAAGAAACAAAAAGTTCAACCGGAAAGCAGAATTTGCATATCAGAACGAAGAAATGTACGCAATGCTGGATGCACAGACCGCAGGCGGTGCATATCCGGAAAAAGAGCTGCATGAGGGCTGGGAGGTCATCCTGCGTAACCAGTTCCACGATATTCTGCCGGGATCTTCGATCAAAGAAGTATATGATGATTCCAAAGCTGAATATGAAGGAATCTTTGCAGAGAATAAAGCACTGACCGATGCGACGCTGGCTCATATCGCAGCCGGTGTAAAAGCACCGAAACATTCCCTGGTGGTTTATAACCCGAACAGTGCAGCTGCTTATGATCTGGTGACCTTTACTGTTCCGGACGGTATGGGAGAACCTGCAGTTTACGACGGCGAGACAAAACTGGCAGTTCAGAAAACCGCAGACGGTGCATATGTATTCTTTGCAGCAGGGGTACCTGGAAAAGGATATAAGACTTATATTGTAAAAGAAGAAGCAGCAGATACAACACCGTCAATGGAAGTTTCCACAGAAGTGATGGAAAATGAGTTCTTCAAGGTAGAATATAATGAAAAAGGTCAGTTTGCGAAGATCTATGATAAAAAAGCAAATCGTGACGTACTGAAACCTGGCAAAGCCGGTAACGTGATCGTAAGTTACGAAGACCGTCCGCATAACTATGATGCATGGGATGTAAACAATTACTATACAGAGAAATCCTGGGATATCGATCAGGTGTCTGCGATGGAAGTAGTGGAAAATGGTCCGGTAAGAGCCTGCGTAAAAGTAGAGCGTAAATATCTGGATTCCACGATCACACAGTTTATTTATCTGTATCATGACATTCCGAGAATCGATATCAAGAATGTAATTGACTGGAAAGAGCATCAGATCTTTGTAAAAGACTACTTCCCGATCGATGTACATACCAACGAAGCTACATTTGATATCCAGTATGGTAATGTAAAACGTGATACCCATGACAATACTTCCTGGGATTTTGCAAAATTTGAAGTTTGCCACCATAAATGGATGGATGTGTCCGAGGATGGCTACGGTGTCAGTATGTTAAATGACTGCAAGTATGGTGTTGGTGTCCGTAATGGTGTGATCGGTATGTCCATGCTGAAATCTGCGATTCATCCGAATCCGGAAGCTGATAAAGAACTGCATGAATTTACCTATTCTATTTATCCACATCAGGGCGGCTGGCGAGAAGCTGGTACGGTAAAACAGGCTTACCAGATCAATAACCCTCTGACCTACAGTTGGAAAGAGAATGAAGGAGGAACACTTGCTCCGGAATATTCTCTGGTTTCCTCTGATAAGGATAATGCAGTGATTGAGGTTGTAAAAAAAGCGGAAGATTCAGATGCTGTCATCGTTCGTCTGTACGAGTGTTATAACAGAAGAACTCCGGTGACACTAATTTTCGGTAAGGAATTGACATCTGTTGTCGAGTGTAATATGATGGAGGAAGGAGCAGATCCTGTAGAGTTTACAGGTAATCAGGCGACTTTCGAGATGAAACCTTATGAGATTAAGACGTTGAAGGTTACGTTTTAAAAAAGGCGGGATTCCAGTCTGAGGTTTCGGAAACTGAATAGATTTTTGGTAGTAACCGGGGACTCCCAGTGTGTATGTTTTGCTTTTCCCCTTGCACTGGGAGGTCACCCGGCTATTATATTTTATTAAGATAGTTTTTTGGACACAGGGGACGCCGTCAGCCCACCCCATCCTCCACCAGCTGCCCGGGTCTGCGGTTGGTGGAGGATGGGGTGGGCTGACGGCTGGGTGTTCAAAGGGGGAAGGATGCCGGTATGGGGAGGAGATTCAAATGGGGAGAAAAGAAAACTTGCCTGTGTGGGGGAAATATGATAGACTTTATGGTGTTGTGTAAATGGCGCTTATTGTGGCACTCGATGCGATTGCGAAGAGCAAAAGGCTATAAAATAAAGGAAATTTAGGAAAGAGGTATATAGTATGAAGTTAGGTATCGTTGGGCTTCCGAATGTGGGAAAGAGTACCTTGTTTAACTCACTGACAAAGGCAGGGGCTGAGTCTGCCAATTATCCGTTCTGTACGATTGATCCGAATGTGGGTATTGTGGCAGTGCCGGATGAGAGACTGAAATTGTTAGGAGATTTTTATCATTCCAAGAAGGTGACTCCGGCGGTGATTGAGTTTGTGGACATTGCAGGTCTTGTAAAAGGCGCTTCCAAGGGAGAAGGCCTGGGTAATCAGTTCCTTGCGAATATCCGAGAGGTGGATGCGATCGTTCATGTGGTTCGATGTTTTGAAGATTCCAATGTTATCCATGTAGATGGAAAGATTGATCCGGTACGTGATATTGAGACGATCAACCTGGAGCTGATCTTCTCGGATCTGGAGATTCTGGAGAGAAGAATTGCCAAGACAACCAAGGCAGCCAGAATGGATAAGACAGCAGCGAAAGAGCTGGAACTGCAGCAGAGAATCAAAGCACATCTGGAAGACGGAAAACCGGCGATTACCCTGGAAACAGAAAACGAAGACGAAGAGGCATGGCTGCAGGAGTATAATCTGCTGACAGCAAAACCGGTCATCTTTGCAGCAAATGTTTCGGAGGATGATCTGGCAGACGATGGTGCTTCAAACCCGCATGTACAGGCTGTCCGGGAACTGGCAAAAGAGCAGAACAGTGGTGTGTTTGTTATCTGTGCGGAGATCGAACAGGAGATCGCCGAGCTGGAAGATGATGAGAAAAAAATGTTCCTGGATGATCTGGGAATTCAGGAATCCGGTCTGGAGAAACTGATAAAAGCAAGTTATGAACTGCTGGGACTGATGAGTTATCTGACTGCCGGTGAGGATGAGACACGTGCATGGACGATTAAAGTGGGAACAAAGGCACCGCAGGCAGCCGGAAAGATCCATACCGACTTTGAGAGAGGATTTATCAAGGCAGAAGTTGTCAACTATAAAGACCTTCTGGAGTCCGGTTCTTATGCCGGAGCAAGAGAAAAAGGTCTGGTCCGCATGGAAGGAAAAGAGTATGTGGTAAAAGACGGAGATGTAATTTTATTCCGTTTCAACGTATAAGTGAATAAACAGAAAAAAATATAGGCAACTGTTCGACTGGCAGTATCCCGCGATGGTACCGGGCAGTTACAAATGCAGAAAAATGAGGAAAAGATAAGCTTTTCCTCATTTTTTTTCCAAAATTTCCCCTTGTATTCTTACTGCATTTGGTTTAGAATAAAGAGCATAAGTGGTAGAAAGTGGAGAAAAGTGGTGCGAAAGGGAGAGTGTGTGGCAGCCGATTCCAGAAAGCACCTGAAATAAAAGGTTGGGGAGAACCGTTTATTTCATGATTCCGGGGAATTCCCCGGCACTCAAAGAGGGTAGATTCTATGTTCATGGGAGAATACAGTCATACAATTGACACAAAAGGAAGATTGATCATTCCGTCTAAGTTTCGCGAAGAACTGGGAGATGAATTCGTGTTAACAAAGGGTTTAGACGGCTGCCTTTCTATTTATCCTATGGAACAGTGGAAGATCTTTGAGAAGAAACTGGAAGCTTTACCGCTTACAAACAAAAATGCGAGAAAATTTTCACGATTCTTTGTGGCAGGTGCGACAACATGTGAACTAGATCGACAGGGGAGAATCCTGGTACCGGCAACGTTACGGGAATTTGCAGGTCTGGAGAAAGATGTGGTACTCACCGGTAATCTGAACCGGATTGAAGTCTGGAGCAAGGCGAAGTGGAGTGAAAATAATGACTATGATGATATGGATGCGATTGCAGAAGATATGCAGGAGATGGGAATTATCATCTAGATCCGGTGAAAAAAGGAGTAAGAGTGTTAGATGGAGTTTAAACACAAATCGGTATTACTGAAAGAGACCATAGACAATCTGAATGTGAAGCCGGACGGCATCTATGTTGACGGAACTTTGGGAGGGGCAGGACATGCCTTGGAAGTATGCAAATTATTATCTGCCACGGGGAGATTAATAGGAATAGACCAGGACGATGCGGCAATACAGGCGGCAAGTGAACGACTGCGGGACTATCAGGATCGCACGATGATCATTCGCAGTAATTATTGCCACATGGTCCCGGAATTAAAAAAAAGGGGAATCAACTCTGTTGATGGTATTGTGCTGGATTTGGGAGTATCTTCCTATCAGCTGGATCATGCAGAACGCGGTTTTACGTACCGGGAGGATGTGCCTCTGGATATGCGTATGGATCAGCGGCAGACCAAAACTGCGGAAGATATCGTAAATACTTATAGCGAGAGTGAACTGTACAGGATTATTCGTGACTATGGAGAGGATAAGTTTGCAAAAAATATTGCAAAACATATCTGTCTGGCAAGACAGGAGACACCGATTCATACCACAGGAGAATTAACGGAGATTATAAAAAGAGCCATTCCGATGAAAGTCCGGGCAACGGGCGGACATCCCTCCAAGAGAACATTTCAGGCGCTCAGGATTGAACTGAATCATGAGCTTGACGTTCTGCGTGATTCGCTGGATGGAATGATTGACTTTTTAAATGACGGAGGAAGGATCTGCATTATTACCTTCCATTCTCTGGAAGACCGTATCGTAAAGACGATTTTCCGAAGAAATGAAAATCCATGTACCTGTCCGCCGAACTTTCCTGTGTGTGTATGCGGAAAAGTATCCAAGGGCAGAGTGATAACAAGAAAACCGATTCTTCCGTCTGAGGAAGAACTGGAGTGGAACAGTCGCTCACAGAGTGCAAAATTGCGGGTATTTGAACATCAGATATCCGAAGCTAAGTAAGGAGACAGCAACAATGGCCAGAAAGCAAAACAGAAGGGTAAATTCCAGATCGGAACGAACAGTGGAACAGTATGTGATAGATGGTAATACTGTCCGCAAGATTCAGGCCATACCACAGGAAGAACCGGAAGTGAGACCGGTTCGTCGGACAACTTCCAGAAATCGGGCAAGAACCAGAGCGATGAGCCGCGGTTATGTAATGTTTCTGGCAGTGGTATCAGCGGCAGCTCTGTTTATGTGTGTCCGTTATCTGCAGATGAAGTCTGCGATCACGACACAAACAAAGGAGATTGCCACTGCAGAGTCAGAACTGAGTCAGCTGAAAGCAGACAATGATGCATTATACAACAGTGTCATTTCATCAGTGGATCTGGAAAAGATAAAAGATAAGGCGATGAACGAACTGGGGATGACTTATCCGCAGGAAGATCAGATTTATCAGTTTGATACTGCAGGAAACAGTTATGTACGTCAGTATAAAGATGTACCTGATACGACAAAATAAGGTGGTTGCGTGCAAAGAAAGAGAAGAAAGAAAAGGGGGAATCCCCTTTTAACAAGAAAGATAAATAGTAAGATGCGTATGAAGCTGGTATGGCTGTTTGGAATGGTCGTACTGGCTTTCGTAGGTTTAGGTATACGAATCACAGTGATCAATGCCAGCCAGGGAAATCAGTACAGCAAACAGGTATTAAGTCAGTCGCAGCAAAAGTACGACAGCCGTGTGATTCCGTTCAAACGTGGAGATATCACAGACAGAAACGGGGTAGTACTGGCGACCAGTGAGAAAGTATATAAAGTTATTCTGGACTGCAAAGTAGTCAACACAAAAGAAGAATATGTAGAACCAACCATAAAAGCGCTGGTTGATGTGATGGGGCTGGATGAAGAAACTGTTCGAAAGAAACTGGAAGATGAGACTACAAAAGACAGTCAGTATCAGATTTTGCAAAGCAATGTTTCTATCAATCAGAAGAAAGCGTTTGAAGATTATACCGATGTATCTGGCGAAGAAGCAAAAGAAAAACTGACAAAAGAAGAAATTGCAGAGCGTTCGAACATCAAAGGGGTATGGTTTGAAGAAGATTACCGGAGAGTATATCCTCTGAATTCCACAGCCAGTCATCTGGTTGGATTTACGTATACGGGAAACAGCGCGGACTGGGGAATCGAAGGTTATTATTCCAGTACTCTGAACGGAGTTAACGGAAGACAGTTCGGATATTACAACTCAGATGCTGATGTAGAACAGAATATTATCGATCCGATTAACGGCAACAGTGTGGAATCAACTATTGATCTTAATATTCAGCAGGTAGTAGAAAAATATATCAGCAATTTTATGGATGGTATGGCAAATGGTCCGAGAGGGGCCGAAGGAGCGGCAAATGTAGGTGTCATTGTTGCGAATCCGAAAAATGGTGAGATTCTTGCCATGGCGACGGATAATCCGTATGATCTGAACAATCCAAGAGATCTTACTTCCTATTATTCGCAAGATGAGATCAATGGGATGGATAATGGTACGATGCTGAAGAATCTTTACGGTATCTGGAAAAATTATTGTATCAGCGATGCTTTTGAACCGGGCTCAACGGTAAAACCGCTGACCATTGGTGCAGCATTGGATGCGGATGTGGTGCAGCCATCGGATACGTTTGTCTGCGACGGTTATCAGATGTTTGGCGGGACCAGAATCAGATGCTCTATCTATCCGGGAGCACATGGAACGGAAACCCTGTCAGATCTGATCAAGCATTCCTGTAACGATGGGTTGATGCAAATCGGCGCTCTTCTGGGACCGGAGGAATTCCTGAAGTACCAGAAAATATTTAATTTCGGTGCTACTACGGGTATTGATCTTCCGGGAGAAGCAACAGGTATACTTCACACCGAAGAAAGTCTTTCATCGGGAAGTACCGAACTTGCCAGTGCTTCCTTCGGACAGGGATATACCTGTACGATGATTCAGGAGATTGCGGCAATCTGTTCTGTGATCAATGGTGGATATTATTATCAGCCACATGTGGTCAGTAAAATATTGAACGAGGACGGTGATGTGATCAAAGATGTGCAGCCTGTAGTAACAAAACAGACTGTATCCAGTGATGTATCAGCACTGATCCGCCAGTATATGGGGACTGTTATGGAGTCTGATGGTACCGGAGCAGCAGCGAAGGTAGACGGTTACAGTATGGGCGGGAAAACAGGAACTGCACAGAAATATCCCCGTGAGGATAAAAAATATCTGGTATCATTTATCGGTTTCGCACCGCTGGATGATCCGCAGGTGGTTGTGTATGTGGTTGTTGACGAACCAAATACAGAATATCAGGCAGACAGCCTGTATGCACAGTATATTTATAAAGGTGTTATGACAGAGATTCTTCCGTATCTGAATATTTTCCAGGATGAAGAGGTAACGGATAAAGCAAATGCAAAGATGACTTATCTGGAAAATCTGATCAATCAGCAGGCAGAGTCCAACAGACAGTCTGACAGCACCGATGATACAACAACGGCTGCACCGCCGGAGGATGACAGTGAAACCAAGCTTGACAATAAGCAGGAGAGTGAAGGCATCACTGATGAAGAAGCGGCCATACAAAGTGGAAATTAAGTAAAAACAGGAATACGAATAACCTCGCAGAAGTGACCATACATTAAATGGAAAGCTTCTGCGGGGTTTTTTATGGCGAAAAATAAAACATTTCATAAGAAAAAAACGCTGGTGGTTTTTCTGGGATGTATGCTTATGCTGACAGTTTTGATAGGGCGATTGGTCAATCTGATGGTAGTACAGTCGGAATATTATTCGAAAAAAGCCGATGATCTGCACGAAAGAGAGCGTAAGATCAAGGCCGCGAGAGGGCGAATTCTCGATGCGAACGGAGTTGTACTGGCAGATAATAAAACAGTTTGTACGATATCCGTGATTCCCAGCCAGATCAAAGAACCGGAAAAGGTAATTGCGATGCTGACAAAAGAGTTGGGAATCGATGAGGCGCAAGTACGAAAACGGGTGAATAAAATATCCTCGATCGAAAGAGTAAAAACAAATGTGGAAAAAGAAGTGGGGGATAAGATCCGGGAATATCAGTTTGCCGGCGTAAAAGTGGACGAGGATTTTCGAAGATTTTATCCGTATGGCGGGCTTGCTTCCCGGGTACTTGGATTTACCGGAGGAGATAATCAGGGAATCATCGGACTGGAAGTAAAATATGAAGAAGTGTTAAAAGGAATCAACGGGACAATTCTCACAACAACGGATGCCCGAGGAATCGAGCAAAATGGAATCGGGGAAAAACGAAAGGAACCGGTAGAGGGATTCGATCTCTGTATCAGTCTGGATTATAATATGCAGATGTATGCTCAGCAGGAGGCTGAACGTGTGATGGAACAAAAAGAAGCGGAGAAAGTATCGGTTCTTCTGCTTAATCCTCAAAACGGCGAAATCTATGCCTGTGTAAATGTACCGGAATTTGATCTGAATGATCCGTACACACTGCCGGAGTCTGTGACTGTATCAGACCGGAAGGAACGGACGGATGCGCTAAATCGGATGTGGCGAAATACCTGTATCAATGACACGTATGAACCAGGGTCTACATTTAAAATTATCACGGCATCAGCCGGGCTTGAAGCCGGTGTGGTAACGTTGCAGGATCAGTTTTCCTGTCCTGGCTTTCGGGTGGTGGAAGATCGGCGGATTCACTGTGCAAGAAGGACCGGACATGGAGCACAGACCTTTGTACAGGGAATTGAAAATTCCTGTAATCCGGTTTTTATTGATGTGGCATTACGGCTGGGTGTGGAAAAATATTACGATTATTTTCAAAAATTCGGTTTATTGGAAAAAACAGGTATTGATCTGCCGGGGGAAGCGGGAACCATTATGCATAAAAAAGAAAATATCGGACAGGTGGAACTGGCAACTATCGCATTCGGTCAGTCATTCCAGATTACTCCTCTGCAGCTGGCAACGACAGCCGCCTCTCTGATCAACGGTGGGGAGAGAATCACACCCCATTTCGGAGTAAAGGTGCAAAACCGGGATGGAAAGGTCATAAAAACGTATTCATATGAGAAAAAAAAGAAAATTCTTTCGGGGCAGACATCGGAGAAAATGCGCTATGCCCTGGAAATGGTAGTGAAAGAGGGTGGAGGAAAAAACGGGCAGGTGGAAGGATATCGGATCGGCGGGAAAACAGCTACTTCTCAGACATTGCCCAGAAGTGCCAATCGGTATATTTCCTCTTTTCTCGGTTTTGCTCCGGCCGATGATCCGGTGATCCTCGGGGTCTGTATCATCTATAATCCGCAGGGAATCTATTATGGCGGAACAATAGCAGCCCCGGTGATGAAAACGATTTTTGAAAATGTGCTGCCGTATCTGGGAATAGATAAAACAGCAGTCGTGACAGAGGAGAGCAAAACAGAATGACAGAATCACGGAATTTTCGGAAGCATTTGTGTGAAGCGTGTGGAATAACGGTTGATGAATAGAGGGAAAAGTATTATACTTAGAACGTAAAAAAACTGAACAGAAAAATGTTCATAATGTACGAGGTGAAGTATGGATTTTAAAATTGTGATACCGGTGATTATTTCTTTTGTGATCAGTGTGATTCTGGCACCAGTGATTATTCCGTTTCTGAGGAGACTGAAAGCATCCCAGACGGAACGTACCGACGGTGTGAAGTCCCATCTTTCCAAGGCGGGAACTCCGACCATGGGTGGTCTGATCTTTCTGATTGCAGTAACAGTGACATCTTTGCTTTATATAAAAGATTATCCGAAGATCATTCCGATCTTATTTCTTACGCTGGGATTTGGTCTGATCGGATTTCTGGATGATTATCTGAAGGTTGTGCTGAAACGCTCCGATGGACTGCTCCCGGCACAGAAGATGGCAGGCCAGATCGTGGTAACTGCAATTTTTGCTTTTTATCTGATTCGCTTTACTGACGTTAAACTGACACTGCTGGTACCTTTCAGTCATGGATATTACTGGAATATCGGCTGGGTGGCAGTACCGCTTTTATTTGTAGCGGTGATCGGTACGGTAAACGGTGTCAACTTTACAGATGGTCTGGATGGTCTGGCATCCAGCGTAACCGTAATGGTGGCAACATTCTTTACGGTAGTGGCAGTGGGAACACAAAGCGGTATTGAACCGATTACCTGTGCGGTTGTCGGCGCACTGATGGGATTTTTGCTGTTCAATGTATTTCCGGCGAAAGTATTTATGGGAGATACCGGCTCACTGGCACTGGGAGGATTTGTTGCAGGTACTGCTTACATGTTGCAGATGCCGCTGTTTCTGATTCTGGTAGGCCTTATTTATCTGATTGAGGTGGCATCTGTTATTATACAGGTTACGTATTTTAAAAAGACCGGAGGAAAGAGATTCTTTAAGATGGCACCGATCCACCATCATTTTGAATTGTGTGGATGGTCTGAGACAAGAGTTGTGGCAGTTTTCTCCATTATCACAGCAATCCTGTGTATGATTGGTCTGCTGGCACTCTAAGCACATTGAAAGAACGGGGAGAGAACCATGAAGTTAGAAGGAAAACGTGTATTAGTATTTGGCGCCGGTATCAGCGGTATCGGTGCAGCGGATCTGCTCTGTAAAGTGGGAGCTTGTCCGGTGATTTATGATGGAAACGACAAACAGGATCCGGAGGCGATCAAAGCCAGACTGGAACAGCCGGAGAATGTGGATATTATTCTCGGAGAACTGTCTGAAGAGGCGAGAAAAACACTGGATCTGGTAGTGATGAGTCCTGGAGTTCCGACAGATCTTCCGATTGTGAAGACACTTCGCACACAGGGACTTCCGATCTGGGGTGAGGTAGAACTTGCTTATCAGATGGGTAAAGGAAAAGTCTTGGCGATCACAGGAACCAACGGAAAGACAACGACAACTGCCATGCTTGGAAAAATCATGAGTGATTATCTGGACAGTGTCTATGTGGTTGGAAATATTGGAACACCGTATACTTCTGTAGCTCTGGACACAAAAGAAGAGACTGTGACAGTGGCGGAAATCAGCAGCTTCCAGTTAGAGACCATCCAGGACTTCCAGCCTGCAGTCAGTGCAATTTTGAATATCACAGAGGATCATCTGAACCGTCATCATACGATGGAAGAATATATCCGTGTGAAAGAACTGATTACCGGCAACCAGACCAAAGATCAGGTCTGTGTACTGAATTATGAAGATGAGGTGCTGAGAACTTTCGGAGAAAGCGGACAGGTGAAAGCAAAAGTTGTCTATTTTTCCAGCCTCAGAGAACTTCCACAGGGTATTTTCCTGAGAGGAAAAGAGATTGTTTTAAGAGCCGGAGAAAAAGAATTCGTGATCACGACTACAGACCGCCTGAAGATCCTTGGCCGACATAACCACGAAAATACAATGGCGGCAGCAGCCATGGCATATTATGCAGGTGTTCCGGTGGAAAATATCAAAAAAAGTGTGGAAAACTTTGTGGCAGTAGAGCACCGGATCGAATATGTGACAGAGAAAAACGGAGTGGTATATTATAACGATTCCAAGGGAACCAACCCGGATGCGGCTATCAAAGGAATCCAGGCCATGGACCGTCCGACACTGCTGATCGGTGGAGGATATGACAAACAGTCTTCTTACGACGAGTGGATCGAAGCTTTTGACGGAAAAGTCCGTTTCCTGGTGCTGATCGGTCAGACGAGAGAAAAGATCGAAGAGACCGCCCACAAGTGTGGATTTATGAATACGATTCTGGCTGATAATCTGGAAGAAGCCGTAAAGATCTGTGCCGAAAAAGCAAACAAAGGCGATGCGGTTCTCTTATCACCGGCATGTGCAAGCTGGGGACAGTTCGACAACTACGAACAGCGTGGTCGGATGTTCAAAGAATATGTATACGCCCTGCCGGAGGCAGATGCGTAACGAGAGCCGGAGGGTATGGAGCCTTCAGGTGGAAGAAGGAGGAATCGTACAGGAAGTATTGAGAAAACAGGCAGGTTTTACAAAAAAAGAAATCAGCCGTGCAAAATTCATTCCTGACGGAATCCGGAAAAATGGTACCCGGTGCAGAGTCACAGAAAAAACTCTGCCCGGTGATATCATAGAGATCCTGTTGGAGACGGAAACACAGACTTCCGCTCATCTGGCAGTCAATACAGAGGTCCTGGATATTCTTTACGAAGACCAGGACCTTTTAGCTGTCAACAAACCGGAAGGTGTGGTCACTCACCCTCAGGGCGGCCACTATGAAGACACCCTGGTAAACCAGGTAAGTGCCTACTATGCTTTTCGGCAGGAGTCCCACACCGTCCGCCCCATCGGCCGCCTGGACAAAGACACCTCTGGCATCGTTCTCTTCGCCAAAAACCAGACCGCAGCCGCCAGACTGCAAAAACAGAGAGAGCGGGGAGAATTACAGAAAACCTATCTTGCCGTGACAGAGATTTCTGTAAAATGGAACGATGATACCCAAAAACATAAAAAAGACATCGAAGAAAAAAACAAAGTGGAAAAATTCCCTGGATGGAGTGAAATCATCCGGCGGATGGAAGAATACGAGAAAGGTATACCCCAAAAAACAAAAAAAAGCATGAAAAAAAAAAAAAAAGGGGAAAAATTCCCCGGGAGGGAGAAAAACAACCCGGGGGAGGGAAAAATAGGAGACACCGGCAGACCAGGAGGGAGGAACAAAAACCAACACTCAAAGGCCTCCTGATCCAAAAACCCGCCTGCGCATGATTCCTCCCCCTCTCGGCAAACCCGCCAGAACCCTCTATAAATCCCTCTGGACCGGCAAAGCCAACCAATGCTTCGCCCTCCACCTGGAAACCGGCAGAACCCACCAAATCCGCCTCCACATGGCAACCTTGAAGTGCCCTCTGCTCGGCGATCCCCTTTATGGTGGAGATCAGACTCAACTCCACCGGGCAGCTCTTCACGCCTACGGAGTCACCCTGTATCAACCCTACACCGGCGAAAAACTCCACCTGACAGCTCCCATCCCGGAAGATATCCGAAAACTGGACCTGGGGTAAAAATACATTTTTCGTAACTGTGAAGGTACTGAACAGTTACCATTTTTCTTAGATAAACTTATACAAATATCTAAGACAGTAAATACAAAACCAATAATTTGAAAAGATTAAAATAATTTAAATCATAAAATTATAATCAAAGAAACAGTAAAAAATCAAAGCCAGATTCCACATTAGGTGCGGAATCTGGCTTTCCCCTTCCAAACAACAGCAAAAAGCACCGGACTCCAGGGGCAGGCAGCACTTTGTGGGCGTTTAGGGCAAGCTTTGAAATCCGACACTTACGGAGACTTTCGCTTGGGTCAGCTGACCCAAGTGAATATAGTCGCAGTTAGTGGCTAGTTCAAAGTTGCCCTGCCCACGCTGCCAGCCCCTGGAGTCCGGTGCTTTTTGCGTCCGGCGTAAGGAAAAAATCAAACTATTTAGTCCAGTTTAATCTCCTTCCACAACTTACTGTAATAATCCTGCGTCCCCCGGTCCAATGACCTGAAAATCTCACAATTATCCAGCACATCACTGGGAGGAAACAGTGCCGGATCCTTCGTATACTTTGCAGGCAGAATCTCAGCCAGCTTTTTATTCGGCGTTCCATAATGATTATACTCAAAACTGATCTTTGAAATATCCACCCGAAGCAGATAATTCAGGAACTTTTCCGCATTTTCCATATTCTTACAATCCTTTGTGACTGCCCAGGAATCTACCCAGACGTTGGATCCTTCTTTCGGAACCACATAAGCCAGATCGTCATTATACTCTGTTGCATAAGGAGCTTCTCCGGAATACACCAGTGCGATAGCAGCATTTTCAGCGATCATTTCGTCACGTGCGGAATCCAGCAGATACGCCTGTACCATCGGTCGCTGTTCAATTAAAATCTTTTCCGCCTCATCCAGTTCATCCGTATTATCCGTATTAATGGAATACCCAAGCATCTTCAGCGCAGGAACGAAGGAATCCCGGACACTGTTTTCCATGATGATCTGGCCACTGTATTTTGGATTAAAAAGAATATCCCAGGAATCCACCTTTTCATCCACCAGACGCGTGTTATAAAGAATGCCCAGTGTACCCCAGTAATGAGGAATCGTATATTTGTTTTCAGGGTCAAATGTCTTCGAAAATTCCCAGAGATGTTCGTCTACATTGGCAGCATTCGGAATATTGTCAAAGTTGATCGGAAGAAGTTCATCTTCTGTACGAAGCTTTTCCAGAATATAATCGGAAGAACAGATTACATCATAGTCCACAATATCTGCCTTATATTTCATATACATTTCTTCAGATCGGAAGAGCACACGTCTGAACTCCAGTCACCTTGTAATCTCGTA